>Ga0247842_10000385_pt1 | contig 94308 bp, 80 predicted proteins | sample LaCruzMarch2015__3_FD_192411 | JGI IMG/M metagenome (GOLD analysis project Ga0247842, IMG submission 192411) | Freshwater microbial communities from meromictic Lake La Cruz, Castile-La Mancha, Spain - LaCruzMarch2015_19m | ecosystem: Environmental > Aquatic > Freshwater > Lake | place: Spain... | reverse complement strand
AGGGCGTAGAAGCGGCCTGCTCGTAGGCGCCCATGTCGTAGCCGCCTCCCTGGGGCCGTACCGTTCCCTCCAGATCCTCGGCTGCCGCTCCTTGGGAAGTGCCGGCATCGAGAGCCGGGCTGTCTGCAGCCAGGTGGTAGTCGCCGGAATCGTAAGAGGTGAAGGTAGCGCCGAGAGTGGCCGCAATGGAATGAAGGTCGAAGCCCATTGCCTGCCACTGAGCCAGGGTGCGGTAACTGGCGTCGTCGTCCGGGGTGACTGCCTGGGTGTTGGTGGTGTAGAGATTGTAATCGCTGATCAAGCCGGCCGTTCCGTCCAGGGAAAGGCTCCCTTTCCAGGGATGCTGGGTGAGGAGGATGTTGTTCAGCAAAGTGTTCCCGCTGCTGCCATCTTTCAGGTTGATGGCCCACCGCCCATCAGCGGGCACTGCGACGGTGTTCTGGGCAACCAGGTTGCCACTGGAGGGAGCACCCCCGTCGATGCAGTAGAGCGAGATGCCGCTGGCATGGTTGCCGAAGAGGAGGTTGTTTCGGAAAACCGAGTCGCACACCCCGTCGCCGTTGATGCCCGAGCCGCCACCCGCGCCATTGTTCCAGATCACGTTTTGTTCCACCAAGGCGCGGGAGATGACCCCGTCCCCACCCATGCTGGCGTCGCCGTTGATATGCAGCCCGCAGGCCCAGTTGCCGTGCAGCCGGCAACCCTGAACGACTGGGTCATCGCCGCTGTTGCTGAGGTAGATGCCATGTTCGCGCTGGGAACCGGCGCACTCGCATTCCTCTATCCGGATGAAGTCGCTGAAATCGGTGAAGATTCCCCAACTGCTGTTGTCCAGCGAGCGCAGCCGCAGCAGCGTGACGTGATCGGATTGACTGACCCGGACCTCTGCCCTGTAGGCGCCACGCACGGTGAAATCCTCCAGGGCGACCCAGTCAGCTCCTTCCAGGAAGAAGGCATCGCGCTTGTTGGAGCTGGAACCGTCCAAGCCGGAGCCGTCGATGATCGTACCCAGCCCGGCCCCTCGAAAGACGATCGGTTTCTCCGCTGTACCGCCGTTCACAAGGTGGATGTTTTCCGCAATCAGAAAAGTTCCAGACGCCAGCAAGACCGTATCGCCTGCCTGCGCTTGAGCAGCAGCGTATCCAATGGTCAGCCAGGGGTGGGCGGCTGAACCATCCCCGCCGTCATCCCCAGTGGGATTGACGTAGTAGGTGTGAACGGCTCCGGGGGGAAGCGCGCTTTGACCCATGGCGATCAACCCCCAGTTCAAGGAGTTGACCAGGTTCTTGGTGTCCACATAGACGGGAGGGTCTCCCTCCCAGCCGGGATCTGCCGTGCCGGTGGCATAGAAGCGCCCGGCCGCTTCCAGAAAGCGCTCGTCTCCCCCGTAGCGAGCGGCATAGGAAAGGCCGTCAGCCATCACCAGGGCCCAGTTGTTGATGTCCAAAGAACTGGGATCGCTGCCGTCGAAGAAATAGTCGTACGGCACAGCCAAGCGACCGGGAGAGTATTCCTGGGCGATGTGGTCCACCACCAAAGCGGCATAGACGGAAAGGGCGGCAGCCACTCCCAAGTCGTCCGGCAAGCCATACTCCGCTTGGAAGTCCAGGGTGAGGCCCAAAGCCCAGAGAACCTGGGCGAACTGGAAGGTGCGCAGTGAAGCGCCGGGGTGAGTGGCGCCGTAACCCTCCGGGTCGTTGGCCCAGGGTTTGTTGCTCAGGTCGACAGTGGGGCCGGTCACCTTACGCAGCGCATCCAGCCAGCGCGTCTCCCCGGTGGCTCGGTACCCCTCCATGTAAGCCAGGAGGAGATTGGCTCGTTCCCGCCCGAAGAGCGGGTCTTCCAAATCGATGAAAGCGGCCATCGCCGGCAATGATTCCAGCGCTTCCATGGCCGCCTCGCGGAAGCGCATCTCCCCGGTCAGGCGATAGGCCAGGAGCAGTTCGGGAACCCCAAAAGCGAGATCCACCGAGGGGGAGTTGTGGTTGCGGTTGGGGTTCACATTGCCCGGTTCGTTGTGCTCGCTGTGGCCGAAGTAGGCGCCGTGGGCCCAATGTTGCGGACCCTCGTCGGGGATGTGCAGGATGTCGCTGTCGGCCAGGTGCCAGGCAGCCGGGATGGCCAGATCCAGCCAGCGCCGGTCTCCCGAACGAAGCAACTGGGTACACAAACCTTGCAGGAACCAGTACTTCAAGTTCATTTGACCCGCCTGGTTCCAGCCGAAAGACTCGTAGTCCAAGGGAACGTCGCCGTAATCCTGCCAGCCGTAGAAGTTGTAGTTCTCGATGGATTGCCGCAGAGAGCCATTCCCCAAGTTGGGGTCATCCACGTTGGGGTCGAAGTCGGGGTTGGGCTCCAGAGCGGTGCGCACGTAGCGTTCGTAAAGAGGCCAACGGGTCAGATCAGCAGCCGGCACTCCGGGGAGGATGCCGGAGTCTTCCACGTTGCTCGGCGCAGCCAATCCGAAAAGAGGGTTCTGGAAGGCGCGAGCTCTTTCTTCCAATAGGACGGCACTACGATCGGAGGACGCGAAGGAAAGGAGCAGGGTGTGCGTCTTTTCCTCACCTACGCGCAGATTGTGACGAAAGCGCTCTCCATTGGGGAAAAGGTCGACAGCTAGAGTGCCATCCGGGAAGGCGATCAGGGCCTTGGGGAAGTTTTGCCAGAAGCCGCGCACCGCCATCATCAGGGAGGTTCCGCCGGAGCGAGCCACGGCCATCCAGCCGAGAGCCTGACTCCCCTCGGCCAGGGTGGCGCTGCCCGTCAGCGCATAGCCGGGAAACTGGCAGTAAGACTGCAGACGCGGGGCGGTTGACCCTTCCTGCCCTGGCCAGCCTACTTCCCCGACATAGGCGTCCCAGTAGGCGGCGCCGCTGGAATCCTGGTCCAGACGAATCGGCAGGGTTGGAGCTTCCACGATGACTTCATTTTCACTGAAGACTCGCAGCGGACCAGCAGCGGTCTTCAGGCGAAAAGCCAGTTGCAGGCTGCCCAGGTAGACGCTGTTGGCAGCTCCCAGGTCATGGGCATTAGCCGGCTGACCACCCGAAGGCTGGACCAGGATGGGGTGATTGTTCTCCACGGTGAAGTCCAACCTTACTTCCCCGCTGCCGGCAGTGAAGTGCAGGCGGGCCGTGTAATCAAGCACCGGCCTCCCCGACGCGTCCAAGATGCTTCCCTCTGCTTTCACAACAGCCAGGATGGGTCCGGATCGTTCCACTTCCAAAGTAGGAGGACGGGGGGTGAGGCGCGGGGAACCACCCGGGACGATGGAATCATCTCCGGCTGGCATGTAGCGAATCGCCTGGGTGGGAGAGAGGGGCTCCAGCAGAGCTTGACCGTTGATCGTGACCTGGGACAGCAGGTTGAAAGACTGGCCGTCCAAGAGAAACTGGGCCGCGCCGGTATCTACTTGCAGGCTGTTCGAGCCGGGTGTGGTGATGACCAGGGGAGTGGCGGGGAGAGGTCCGGACCCATCTTTCTCTAAGGCGAAACTGTGCTGGGCGGAAGGGGTCAGGCTGTCCACCATAGAAATTAGCAGCCATTGAATGGGCGCCGCTACGTCGTTGGGGGCAGCGCCCCAGCGGCTAAGCGGCTCCAACTGAGCGGGGACCAGTGTGCCATCCGGGCCGCACACGCGCAGTTGATCAGCGGTTGTGGCGTTCCAGGCGCGCGGCAGGGGCAGGCTGAAACTGGCGCATTCCCCCAGGCGATCGACTCCGCTTCGTTCTTCCAGGGTGAAGGGGAGGGAATCTGTCGTCGATCCCGTCAATCCCTGGGCGGGCATGGCAAGAAAGAACCCTCCGCTCGCGGCAAAAGCGAGGGCTCCCAGGAGCAAGACCACGGTCAGGCGCCAGAAACGCTTATGCACATCTCCCATTGTACCAGCACCGACGGGTAGGATCTCACCTGGGAAAAAGAAAAACCTGGCCTTGACCATAAGTTCGACCGGACCCCGGAACGAACCTATCCAGCTCTGGAGAGGAGGTCGGCGTGTTACTTTTCTTGAAAAAGAGAAGGTTGGATAATGGAATGGATGCTGTGAGAAGGAGAGTTGCATGACCGAATGGAAGTGGATTCGACAAAATACCGCCAAGGATTCACGGTGGGCAGAGCTGGCCAAGGGAACCATCGATGGCCGGCATCACATCATTGAATGGGAGGTTGCCGCCAGCGGCCCTTCCCAGTACTCGGGCATGGTGCGCATCGATGGTCAGTCGATGACACGCAAGGAAGCCATCTTGCGCTACTTCACCGGTTTATCCGCAAAATCGTGAATGATTAACCTGAACTGAATAAAAGGAAGCTTCCTCAGCCGGCAGGCTCACTGCCTATTCTCTTCTAGGCGCGAAAAGGTTTAAAGCTCAAGGCTACAGGGATCAGCAAGTAAAACCAGGAAGCCTGGTGGGGAGCGATAAAGGCCAAGAGACCCGCTCCTATGGAACAGAGAGGCACCACCCAGCCGCGCCGGCGCCCCCTCTTGATGATCTCGAGGCTGAGGCCGGGGTCCACCAAACGATGCCCGGATGTGGAATAGAGCCAGTTCAAAGAAAAGAAGAGCCCCAAAGCCAGCATGTTCACGGCGAAGATCAACTGCACCATCCAGTCCCCGGAGGTGTCCCCCAGGAGGTCGGTGGTGTAGGGCATCAAGATCACGAAGAGCAGGATGCCCAGGCTGATCCAGGTGTGGCGGTAGTCCGTGCGCCGGTAGTAGCCGAACTGGCGGTGGTGAGTCATCCAGAAGACGGACAGCAGCAGGAAACTCTGCAAAAAAACCAAAAGGGGCCGCCATTGGGTGAGGAGGTAACGGTGCAGCTCCTCCCCCTGCAAGCCCTTGACCCCGCCGGGGATGTCAATGGTCACCACCAGCAGCGTCATGGCGAAGGCAAAGATTCCATCCGAGAGGGAAACCAGCCGTCCGATGTCCAACCAGCGCCGGCTCGGCGAGCGGTCAGGAAGATCTGTTCCGGTTTGTCCTTCCATTATGAAACGATGATAGAGGTTCAACCTGCAGGTGGCAATCGACCAATTGTCACTTCTTCTGATGGCGCCAGACGAGTGCGCTACAGCTCCTCTTCGGAAATCACGTGGACGCCATGGCGCACTAGGAGAGCGGTCGTCATGCCGTCCCCGTTTTTTACGCAGCCGGAGAACGAGCCATCGTAAAGCTTGCCCGATCCGCAGGAGGGGCTGCGTTGTTTAAGAATGGCTTCGGTGACGCCAAGCCGCCGGGCAAGAGCCAAGGTTTCCTCTGCGCCACGCCGAAAGGCTTCGGTCTGATCTTCCCCCGAGGGCGTCAGCACCCTTCCCTCAACGATCTCACTGGCAGGGCGCGGGGTGGGGAGACCGCCCAACTGCTCCGGGCAGACCGGGATCAGGATTTCCTGATCGAGCAGGGCGACGACCTGGGAACGCTCGTTGCTTCCGCCGTCATACCGGCAACGGAGACCCAGCAAGCATGCACTGACCAACCTCATCATCCCTCGCCTCCATTCTTCAACCAAGGATTTCCCTTTTGCGCGGTTGCAGGATTGCCAGGATGGAGGGTATTTGTCAACGAGCAGAAAGGGTGTTTAGCCACCCTTGCATCTGCTCCTCCAGAATCGGCAACGGCAACGGCCCCAAGCCCAGCAACCAATCGTGGAAGTCAGCCAGTGCAAAGCGATCGCCCAGCGATTGTCGCGCTTCCTGTCGCAGCTCCAAAATGCGCAGGAAGCCTACCGCATAAGCCGTCGCCTGGCCGGGAGCTACGATGTAACGGCTGACATCAGCCTGTGCCTCCTCGACTGGCTTGCCGGTATTCTCCACCAGGAAGTCGAGGGCTTGCTGGAAACTCCAACCTTTGGCGTTCAAACCGGTGTCAGCAACCAGGCGGGCAGCTCGGAAAGCTTCAGCCTGCAACCGGCCCAGGTCACCAGCCAGGTCATCCCGGTAAAAGCCGAGCTCCGAGGATAGCCGTTCCGCATAGAGTGCCCAGCCCTCGATGTAGGCCGTGAAGTCAGCCCCCTGACGGAAGCTTGGCAAGGGCATCTCCAAGGTGAGAGCGATCTGGAAATGATGACCGGGGACTGTCTCGTGATAGGTCAAGGTTTTCATCCCGTAGCGAGCGACGGGGTACATGGTCGAGGCATAAAACAAACCAGGGCGCGAGTTATCCAAGGGGGGGGAGATATAAAAACCACCGCTGGGGCCTCCCACTACTTCCACCTTGGCACGGGGAAGGAGATGGAAAGAGGAGGCCAGTTTCCCCTGCGCTTCCTCGATGATGGATTGGTAGGCCTGCCGCAGCGGCTCGCCGACGAGTGTCCCGGTTTCCCTTTGGAGACGGGCGAAAAGTTCCGGGATACTCAGTTGGCTGCCGTAGCCCATTTTTTCAAAGAGGGAAAGCATTTCTCCTTGGATCCGGGCAAGCTCCGTTTTCCCCATTTGGTGGATCGTTTCGGCATCCAGGTCGGTGGTCGTATAGTGACGCAGCAGGGCTGCATAGTAGGCTTCCCCTCCCGGCAGAGTCCAGCATCCAGCCTGTTGAGGAGCAGTCGCTTGCAGCTCTCCCAGGGTCTTGAGCAAGGACCGGTAAGCCGGCAGGACCTTTCCTTCGATAATCTCCGCTGCTTCGGAGAGAAGCCCATCCTTTCCAGACTGATCCAGGTCGACGAGTTGGTTGACCTTCTCGGCGAAAGAGGTGAAGTAGAGTGTCGAACGAGCCGGGGCTTCCGCGATCCCCCGCAACTCGGCCAAGGCTGGGCTGAAAAGGAAAACAGGAAGAATCACACCGCTTTCTTTCCGCTTCGCCAATCCCTCTGCCAGCTGGGCGAATTTGGTCGGCACTTGGCTCAGGCAGGCGAGGTAATCTTGCGCTTGCCGTGCTGTGCCCACCGGCTGAAGATCAGTGAGGAAACGCTGGAGGTTGCTGGGGACGCTGAAGACGCTGTTTGGGTTGACCGGGTAGTCATAAAAGAGGTAAGGGTGCTGGGCGACTACATCTTCCAGGGTCCAGCGGTAAATCTGGGCGTTGAGGCGCTGGGCTTGGTCCAGCATGGCGGGATCGTAGCGATTCAGCAGATCGAGAGTCGCCTTCTCCAGGGCTTGTGTCTGGCGCTGGTAGGCTTCGCTGATGTCGGTGAGCCGGCCGCTCACCCCCCACGATTCGGCCATTCCCAGCTCGGTGACCACCTCGGGGTCGCGGAGGAGAAGGCGGTGGTAGGATTCCTCGAGGAAGGCATCGAAGGGCAGCCCCTCCAACCCAGCAGCCAAGGTAGTGGTTTGGCTCGGTAAAGAGGAAGTGGGGGAGGGGATAGCGGGAGTGCTGGATGTCGATTGTACGGGTGGTGAAGCAAGCGGTTTTCCATCGCTGCATCCGCTCAGGAGGCATAATAAAACGAGAGCAAGGGCAATTCCTGACAAGACACCAGACATTCGTTTCATTGTGAGTACTCCCTTATCGTGTTCTCCGCCGGGGAGAGGTTTTCCATTAGAATAGAAATCATCAGCGAAAGTCGATCTTTCCAGAATAAATGGATTCAGGAAGGATCACCTCATCTGGTAAGATTTGGAAGTACAAATGAAGAAGTTGGTTGGGCAACAGCAGGCCAGCCAGGAGCTGGCGCAGCTATACCGAATGGTCCAGGTAGGATTCTGGACCCTCTGGCCGATGTTGGCGCTGTTTATTATCAGCAGCATTCTCACCGACTCCTCCACCATCCTAGCCATCATGATTCAGTTTGCCGCCTCCATCGCCGTCTCTCTCTTTGCCCTCATCACGCTCCGTGCGGCGTTGAACCAGAATACCTTCAACTTCCCCTACGGCGCCGGCAAACTGGAGAATTTCTCCGCTTTTCTGCAAGGCGCACTACTTGCTCCTTCCACTGCTTACTTGATCTATAGCTCCACCTTGCGGCTGATCACTCCAGGGGATGTCAGCTACGGTTTGGGATTGATCACCGTGGGCATTTCCTTATTGAGAGGGGCATACTTGTGGTGGTGGGTGTCTTCCTTGATGCGCCGTTTTCCTCGCCCCTCCCCCTTGCTTCAGTCCTACCATGTCGACTACAAGTGGGCAGCCATCAGCGATGTGGGCATCATCCTGGCTTTTCTGCTGGCATCAATATTATTGCAGGCGGGATACTACGGACTGGGACTGCGCGTGGATCCGCTGCTGGCCATCATCATCGCCGGTTTCTTGCTCCAGAATAGCATCATTCTGGTGGTGCGCAACTTTAGATCCCTGGTGGATCTTCCCCTCCCCGAGGCCGACCAGATGAAGATTCTTCAAGCGCTCGTCAAACGGCACGAATCATTCGAGAACATTGGCACCATCTATAGCCGCTCCAGCGGGAAAACCCGCATTATTGAACTGGAGCTGGTCTTCCCGGGAGAGATCTCCCTGAAGGCTATTGACAGCCTGCGCAGAACGATGGAAGCGGATCTCTCTTCTTCCTTCCCGGATCTTTCCTTCCGGATCATCCCCTTGCAACGCGCTGGGACGGAACAAGATCCTGGAAGCGAAGCAAGGATCAGCAAAGAGTTGACCAGTCTCCACCCTGGAGAGGATGATCACGCTAACTCATAGCATTTTGAGGTGAATTTACCTTTCCAGGCGAAGTCGATGAGAATGGATTCTCAATCTCCCTGCTTGGAAAATCGGCAAAGCTGCAAGGCGGGATCAAGAAACCATTTGCCAGTGAAGACCAAATCCTGCCATTGACAATCCACCCAGGCAGCGGACAATATGCGCCATGCGCCTTTTTGATAGCCACACTCACCTCTTCGCCAGAGATTTCCAATCTGACCTGGAAGATGTACTGCGGCGAGCGCGCGAGGCAGAGGTAGAGAAGATGGTGGTAGTGGGGGACAATTTCCGCCACTCTGCGGAGGCAGCAGCGATGGCCAAGGTGAGGCCAAAATTGTTTGCTGCAGTAGGAGTGCATCCTCACGACGCCAAAACGGTTCAAGATAGCGATTACTCTTTTCTCCTGGAATTACTGGGGCCAAAAGTGGTGGCCTGGGGGGAAATTGGGTTGGATTACTACCGTGATCTTTCTCCTCGTTCCGTACAGCAACAGGTTTTCCGCGCCCAGATTGCCCTGGCTCGCCAGGCAAAACTGCCACTTATCGTACACGAGCGCGCTGCTCAACCGCACATGAACCAAATCCTCCGCGAGGAAAGGGCCGGGGAAATCGGCGGGGTGCTTCATTGTTTTTCCGGTGACTGGCAGCAAGCCAGTGCTCTTCTCGACCTCGGTTTTAACATCTCTTTTGCCGGAAATATTACCTACCCCTCGGCTCGCCCCATTCAGGAAGCTGCCATGAAGATCCCTACCGACCGCATTCTGGTGGAGACAGATTGCCCCTATCTTCGTCCGGAACCTGAACGGAAGGGACGGAACGAGCCGGCCTTGGTGCGCAATGTGCTGCGTTTCCTGGCTGATTTGCGCCAGATCGATGTGGAAGAGCTGGCGATTGCCACCTGGACCAACGCCCACCATCTATTCAAGATAAAAGCTTCATAATATTTTCCGCTGAAATTGATAGCAGCATCCACAGGATAATTGGTAATTACTAATTACTAATTAATAATTACTAATTAATAATTAATAATTAATAAATCCCATGGATGCTGCCTGATCCTGGTGAATCGGTTACAATGCATCCATGGCAGAACATCCGCTGGTAGGATTGGCTCGTTTGGCCATTGCTGCACACCTTGAAGGGAAGCTGCTGGAGAGCGTGCAAACGCCTCTTCCCCCGGAGCTTCCGGCTCGAGCGGCGACGTTTGTTTCGTTGCACCGAGGGTCGGCTTTGCGAGGGTGCATTGGCGCCCTGGAGCCGCAAACGCCGTCCTTGCGGGAGGAAGTCATAGTCAATGCGATCTCCGCCTCCACCAGAGATCCCCGTTTCCCACCAATTACACGCGATGAGGTGGAGGCACTGGAAATCACGGTGGACGTTCTCACTCCCCCTGAACTCATTGACAATCCTGCCATGCTCGACATCAAACGGTACGGAGTGATCGTGGAAAGCGGCTGGCGACGGGGCGTCCTGTTGCCCGATTTGGAGGGGGTGGAGTCGGTTGAGCAGCAAGTGCAGATCGCCCGGACCAAAGCCGGAATTCATCGCCAGGAGAAGGTCCGATACTATCGCTTCGAGAGCGTCCGTTACCGGTGAACCATATCATCTATTCGGGTCTGCTCCCTGGAGCAGAGTGCTTAGAGAGTACTCCGATGGATCGATTCAATGATTGAAAGGAAGTACGAATGAACGAGAACAAGGAAAAACTGAAGAGGAACATTTCACCAAAAAAAGAGACAGAAGCAAGTATTTTGGGGGCCATCTTGACGAAATACGCTGACACTGCAGGGGCGGTGATCCCCATCTTGCAGGAAGCCCAGGAAGCATTGGGTTGTCTTCGTCCTGAGACCATCGAAACTTTGTCCTCTGGGCTGGGCATTCCAGCCAGCCAGATCTATGGTGTGGTGACATTCTATTCGCAATTCCGCCTAAAACCGATCGGCAAGCACCTTTGCAAAGTGTGTCATGGGACAGCTTGCCATGTCAGTGGAGCCACCGAAGTTGGGGAAGCGATCTGCGACCAATTGCGTGTGGAAGAAGGAGGAACCACCGTGGACGGTCGCTTCACTGTACAATCGGTGGCCTGTTTGGGCTGTTGCAGCTTGGCTCCGGTGATGATGGTTGATGAGGAAACCTTTGGACGCTTGACGCCAGACCGGGCGCGCAAGGTTCTGCGGGAGGTATGCTAGATGGCCAATGTAAGTAAATGCCCTGCCGGGGGCAGTCATGCTGCCGGGGGCAATGGAGAGGGCTTGATTGTGGTGGTGGGTTTAGGCTCTTGCGGCATTGCTGCCGGCGGTCAAAAAGTGAAACTTGCCTTGAGCGAGGCAATCGAGCGGAAAGGCCTCCCGATTCAAGTGAGAGAGACCGGTTGTGTGGGGATGTGTTACCGCGAGGTGCTAGTGGACGTGTTTGACCCGCAGGGGAAGCGATTCACCTATGGCAATGTCACTCCCGAGCGGGTGGAACGATTGGTGACCGACCACTTCGAGAGTGGCCGCCCGGTGCGCGACTGGCTGGTGCGTTCCCCTGAAGAGCCCTTGGCTGATGATAGCTTCTTTGCCAAGCAGAAACGCATTGTCCTGCGCAATTGCGGCATCATCGACCCGGAGAGTTTGACTGAATATCGCGCCCGTGACGGCTATCAGTCCTTGGAGAAAGCCCTGCGCCAGATGAAGCCGGAAGAAGTCATCCAAACCGTGCGTGATTCGGGCCTGCGCGGTCGAGGCGGAGCTGGTTTCCCGACTGGATTGAAGTGGCAGTTCGCTCGTGGCGCAAAAGGGGAGAAGAAATACTTGATCTGCAACGGCGACGAGGGAGATCCTGGCGCCTTCATGGACCGGTCTGTCCTGGAGGGGGATCCTCACACTGTCATCGAGGGGATGCTGATCGCAGCCTACGGGATCGGCGCCGACGAAGGATACCTCTACGTGCGAGCCGAGTACCCGCTGGCAGTTCGCCGCTTGCGCAAAGCCATCGCCGACGCGACGCAGGCTGGTTTCCTGGGTACACATATCCTGGGAAGCACGTTCAGTTTCCAGCTTCATGTCAAAGAAGGAGCAGGTGCTTTTGTCTGTGGCGAAGAGACCGCTTTGATGGCTTCGATCGAAGGGCAGCGGGGGATGCCACGCCTTCGACCCCCTTTTCCTGCAACTTCCGGATTGTGGGGAAAACCAACCAACATCAACAATGTGGAAACCTACGCCAACGTCCCGTGGATCCTTTTGCATGGTCCGCAAGCCTTCGCCGACCTTGGAACAGAGAAGAGCAAGGGGAGCAAGGTTTTTGCCCTGGCCGGCAAGATTGCCCGTGGCGGATTGGTGGAAGTGCCGATGGGAATCACCATTGCCGAGGTCATCTACGAAATTGGTGGTGGCATCAAGGATGGCCGGGCCTTTAAGGCAGTACAAATGGGAGGTCCATCAGGCGGCTGCATCCCGGCGTCTCTGGCTGACACCATGATTGACTATGAGTCGGTCACCCAGACTGGAGCGATCATGGGCTCGGGGGGAATGGTGGTGCTGGACGAGACGGCTTGCATGGTGGAAATAGCACGCTTTTTCCTCGACTTTACACAGAAGGAATCCTGCGGTAAATGCACCTTCTGTCGTATCGGCGCCAAACGCATGTTGGAAATCCTCACCCGGATCACCCAGGGACAGGGGCGGGAGGGGGACATCGAGTTGCTCTACGAGTTGGCGGACAAGATCAAGATTTCTTCCCTCTGCGGCCTCGGCCAAACTGCCCCCAATCCCGTACTGACGACCCTTCGCTATTTCCGGGAGGAGTACGAAGCCCACATCCGCGAGAAGCGTTGCCCAGCTCACTACTGCCGCAAGCTCTTGGTTTATCGCATCGATTCAACTCTCTGCACCGGTTGTACGCTATGCGCCCGCGCTTGCCCCACCCAGGCGATCAGTGGGGTGGTCAAGCAACTTCATCAAATTGACCAAACCCGTTGCATTCAGTGCGGCAGTTGTGTCGCCAAGTGCCGCTTCGACGCAGTGAAAACCCAATAAATCCCGCCCGGAGGTTGCCACAATGCAGATCCAAATCACCCTGAACGGAAGAAAAACCACCTGCGAGGCGAACCAGACCATTTTGGAGGTGGCGAAGGGCCAAGGCTTGCAGATCCCCAATATGTGTGCAGACGAAAAACTGGAGCCCTTTGGCTCTTGTTGGGTATGTCTGGTGGAAGTGAAAGGCGCCCGCGGTTTTGTCCCCGCCTGTGCCACTCGTTGCTCCGAAGGCATGGAGGTGGAGACGAACAACGATCGGATCCGGGTGGCTCGGACCATGGCCCTCGAGTTGCTTCTCTCCAATCACTTCGGCGATTGTATCGGCCCTTGCCAGCAGACTTGTCCAGCCGGTTGCGACGCCCAGGGTTACCTGGCATTGGCGGCCAACGGGATGGAGAAGGAAGCGATCCGTTTGATCAAGGAGACTCTTCCGCTGCCGGCCAGCCTGGGGCGCGTCTGCCCGCATCCCTGCGAGGCGGAGTGCCGGCGAAACCTTGTGGAAGAGCCGGTCTCCATCTGTGCTGTGAAACGCACTTTAGCCGACAATGACTTGAACTCCGGTCAGCCATACCTGCCTGTCTGCGCGCCACTGGGAGGGCAGCGCGTGGCAGTGGTTGGAGCCGGTCCAGCCGGTCTTTCCGCTGCTTACTACCTGCGACAGGCTGGGATTGCGGTGACGCTTCTGGACGCTCTGCCCAAGGCGGGCGGGTGGTTGCGCTATGGCATTCCCCAGTACCGGTTGCCCAAAGAAGTGTTGGATCAGGAGATCGAAACCATCACTTCAACAGGCGGGATCGAGATCCGCGCTGGACAGCGACTGGGCCGGGATTTTACCTTGGCCGACCTGCAAGGGCAATTTGACGCTGTCCTCCTTGCTTTTGGGGCGCACGCCTCAATGGCGATGGGAGTGGAAGGCGAGGATCTGCCCGAAGTCCTTTCCGGCATTGATTTCCTCAAGGCTGTCGCTTTGGGTGCGAAGGTGGAGATTGGAGAGCGTGTGGCGGTCGTCGGCGGAGGCAACACAGCCATCGATGCCGCACGAACCGTTCTTCGCCTCGGTGCGCAGGAGGTGACCGTCTTCTACCGGCGAACGGAAGCGGAAATGCCGGCTAATCCCAGCGAGGTGGAAGAAGCGCGGAAAGAAGGCGTACGCTTTCAGTTCTTGGCCGCTCCCTTGCAAGTTCTGGCCTGTTCCTTGGACCGAGAAGGAAGTTTGCTTTGCCAGCGCATGACTTTGGGGGAACCGGACGCCTCCGGACGCCGCAGGCCTGTACCAGTCTCCGGTTCCGATTTCCAGGCGAGCGCCGATACTATCATTTCCTGTATCGGGCAACGCACTGACCTAGCCATCCTGGGCAATGACAGCGGCATTAAGATGACTCGCTGGTCGACAGTGGAAACCGATCCTGAGACTGGCGCCACGGCGCTGCAAGGGGTTTTTGCCGCGGGAGACTTGGTGAGTGGACCGGCCACTGTCGTCGAAGCGATCGGCGGCGCTCGCAAAGCCGCCGATGCAATCAGCCGCTACCTTGAGGACCCGCAATCAGCCTGGCCGCCCAAACGCTTAGCTAAGACCTTTAATACCTTTAAGGGAATGAAGTTGAAGGATATCTCGGCTTCTCTCTACCAACATTTCCCATCCAAGGAACGAGCTCGCATGCCGATGCTGGAAATGCCGCAGCGGCTTCATTTTGACGAAGTGGACCTTGGTTTGACCGCTGAACAAACCCGTGAGGAAGCCCTGCGTTGTTTGGAGTGCGGTTGCGCGGATGTTACGGAATGCAAGCTGCGTGACTACGCTGGCCAGTATGAGGTGATGGTCAACCGTTTCCTGGGAGAGGTCAAGGTCCATCCCATCGATGAGAGCCACCCCTTCCTCGTACGTGATCCTTCCAAGTGCATTCTCTGCGGACGGTGCATTCGTATTTGTTTGGAAGTGGTTGGCGCAGCAGCGTTGGGCTTCGTCTACCGCGGATACTCCACGATCATGGCGCCTACTCTGGAGAAACCGTTTCCCGAGTCTCCCTGTGTTTCTTGTGGCGCCTGCATCGAAACCTGTCCTGTCGGCGCGCTTGGTGAACGGTCACACCAGCTGCGCATACCCCACCTGGCTATGCGCAAGGTTCCGGCTGTCTGCACCTCTTGCGGGGTTGGTTGCAGTCTGCACTTCCATCTTGAGGAAGACAAGGTAGTGAAAGTGACTGGAAATGCTGAGAGCCCCGTCAACGCAGGCGCTCTTTGCTTCAAGGGAAAATTCGGATTCGAGCTGATTCATAGCCGTGACCGCATCCTCCGACCCCAACTGCGCGAGGGGGGAATCTCGCGACCTGTGTCATGGAAAGAGGCCTTAGCCTGGACACAGCAGCGTTTCGAAGAGACCCTGCACAGCTTTGGACCGGAGTCGATTGCTGTGTTTGCTTCCGGACGGTCCACCTGCGAGGAAGCCATGGCTCTCAAGTATTGGGCTTCGCGTCTGGGTTCGCGTAAATTCGCCAGCTTCCAATACGTCGGCAGTGGTACGCCACTGCTGGCTTTCGCTCAGGTAATCGGGAAATCTACCGGCGCTGGTTATGACCACCTAGACACCGCGGCGACGATCTTCTTGATCGGTTCCGACTTGACTCATCAACATCCTGTGCTTAGCCAGCGCGTGCGGAGAGCGGTGAAGCGGGGAGCCAAGCTCTATTCGTTGCAGGAACAAACCACAGAGATGAGCGTGCTGGCGACCAAAGAATGGTTGGTTCGACCGGGAGGTATACCCTGGGCCTTGAATGGCGTTCTTAAAGCGCTGATCGAGGTTGGTCATGTTGCTCCTGAGCTCGGATACCAAGATCTTAGGAAAACCCTGGCAGAACTCAGCAAGACGACGCTGAACAAGGTTACTGGTTGGAAAAGCGGCGTCTATCAGGAAATTGTTCAGATGTTGGCACTCCGCCTGGACTGCCTGTTCCTGTTCCCTGCTGACGCGATCAATCGGGAAACGGGGAAGGCGCTGGGCAATCTTTTACTCCTTCTAGGCCGCCCCGAGAGTTTCCTCGCCCTTCGCGGAAAAGCCAACATCCGGGGGGTGGATCGCTTCCTCACCTGCAGCGCTGATAGCTTGCTGGAAGAAATGCGCCAGGGAACCTTGAAAGCCGCCTTCCTCCTGAATGAGGATCCAGTCGGCGCACTCCCCTTGGGCGGAGAAATAGCGAACGCGTTATGCCAGCTTGATACTCTTGTGGTGGCAGATCTCTTTCCTTCCCCAACAACTGGTTTGGCTCACCTTGTTTTGCCAGCTTCCAGCTTTGCCGAGTCGGATGGCAGTTACATCAATTCGGAGGGTCGCGTGCAACGGTTCCGCCAAGCCATCCCACCCTTGGCCGGACTCACCTCTTTTGCCGCTTTAAGCCAATTGAGCGCCTTGGGCGGTCCTGGTGAGCCGCTCTTCGAAATTCCCGCACCCCGCTCTTATCCCCGGTCTTTTGCCATGCCTGAAATCCTGTCTTCGGAACGAATGGCCGCCAAAGTTCCCGAAGCAGCATTCTACGGCTTATCCAGCGACATCTGGGAGGCTCGCCTGGCCCAGCTGAAAAAGGAAGAGAATATCCGTTAACTTCAGTAGCTAAGTGCCTGAGTGGTTAAGTGGCTGAGTAAGATCAAGAACAACCTTGGCTAGACAGCCTTCGGCAGCATGATACCTGACTAGATCACCCAACTACTTGACTACTAAACTACCTGACTACTAGATTGATAAAATTGCGAAGGAGGCAAACACAATGATCCATTCCTTGTTAGCGCTGCGCGTGAAGTGCCCGGTCTGCAGCGAGTCCTTGATGGACTCTGAACATCTTCTTGACAACCAACCTTCCATTCTCCTCACCGGGCGGTTTGCCGGCCAAGAATGCGCGACTCGCTTATCCTCAGTATACGGCAGTTTCCAGGTCGGAGCAGATTGCTGCATCCCGGAGGGGACCGTGGTGGAATTCGCCTGTCCGCGTTGCCACAATGGGTTGGAGAGCGCCATCCTCTGCGAGACTTGTCATGCGCCGATGGTCCGGTTGCAGATGGCAGACGGCGGGCGACTGTATGTCTGCTCCCGTCGTGGCTGTCGCAAGCATTTCGTCGAGTTCGAGGATATGGAGATTGCTCTTGGCAAGTTCTATGACGCCTACGCGGTAGGAGCGGGAGCTCACCATGAGTTGAACCTGGAAGAAATGGCTGAAGTTGAGGTGGAACAGGCGGGGGGGAGGGAAGTTCTATCGAATGGAAGTTACCTCTACACCTATTGCCCGCACTGCCAGCGCTCTTTGATCAAGGACCACACGATGCATTTTGTTTTGATGCGCCCCAATGGCGAGGAGGGAACCTTGGCCCTCAGCCCTTACTTGAATATCTTCACCCATTGTTGCACGATTGAGATCCCTGAAGGAGAAGAAGCCAAGGATCTTCTTTGCCCGTATTGCCGAGTCTCCTTGCTTGAGGAGGGAAAATGCTGCGATCGCTGTGGGGCTCACACAGCGCGGACAACCTTGCTGGCCATGCGCAAGTTGATCGGGTTCCATATTTGCTTGAGAAAGGGTTGCACCTGGCACGGTCTTTCACAAGAGGATGCCCGTTTAATACAGTTGGAAGACAGCGACGAATGGTGAGGCCTGGCACGCCCGTCCGTGCTACACTTTAGCCTGTAACAGGGATTCGACAGCAACACCTTCCAGTAACTGGAATCCTGTGGAAGGAGGAGGCGTAATGGCTCAAGCACGAGAGCGCAAGATCGGCCTGCTGATTCTCTTTCTGATCCTCGGGGCGCTGATCGGAAGTTTGATCAGTCATGCCTTGCAGGACATTCTTCCTTTTATGGACTACGGTTTGCATGCTTCCTTCGGACCAGCGACATTGGACTTGGTAGTGATCTCCCTTACCTTTGGGATCTCCATCCACTTAACCTTGGGCAGCGTTCTAGGGATCTTGCTGGGGCTTTATCTTTACTCTCTTTTTTAATGCGCCCCCTGATCCTTGCCTCGGCTTCTCCCCGCCGCTGGGAGCTGCTCCGACAAACAGGGTTGCACTTTACAGTATTTCCAGTCGAACTCGACGAGGAGATCAAAGTTGGAGAAAGTCCAGCCACTGCGGTGGAGCGGCTTGCTCTAGAAAAAGCCCAGGCATGCGCCCGCCATTTGAGCAAGGGCTTGGTGCTGGGATCGGATACCGTGGTCTCGCTGGAAGGCCGCATCCTTGGCAAACCTCACTCGGAGGAGGAAGCACGGACTATGCTGCAAGGGCTTAGTGGAAAGACGCACCAGGTATGGACCGGTCTTGCCCTCCTTGACCTGGAAGAGGATCGTCGTTGGTTGGACCAAGAGAGTACGGCTGTCACTTTCCGGTCCCTGGCGCCTGAGGAGATCGATGACTATATTCGCTCTGGCGAACCATTGGACAAGGCTGGAGCTTATGCTATTCAAGGCCGGGCAGCTTTTTTTATACCCCGCATCGAGGGCTGCTACTTCAATGTTGTGGGATTGCCGCTCTTCAAGCTAGGGATCCTGTTGCAAAAAGCCGGGATTTCAGTAAAGTAAGGGGACTGTGGGACTATTCAGTTTTTTACAAAAGGATCTGGCCATCGACCTGGGAACTGCGAATAGCCTTGTCTATGTGCGCGGCAAGGGGATCGTCGTACGTGAACCCTCGGTAGTAGCTATGTACAAAGGGAACACCGTTCTGGCCGTGGGGATTGAAGCGCGGCGCATGGCCGGCAAGACGCCAGCCGATATCACCATTATTCGTCCTTTGCGCGACGGGGTGATTGCTGATTTTGACATCACCGAGAAGATGCTCCGTTACTTCATCGGCAAGGCTATTTCTGATCAGGGCTTTTTTCGCATGGGGCCACGGGTCTTGGTGGGAATCCCGGTTGGGGTCACCGAGGTGGAAAAGCGAGCTGTGCTGGACGCTGCGCTTCACGCCGGAGCCAAGGAGGCTTCACTGATCGAAGAGCCGATGGCAGCGGCAATTGGGGCTGGTCTTCCGGTTGTGGAGGCAACCGGTTCCTTGGTAGTGGATTTGGGGGGAGGGACCAGTGAGGTGGCTGTCATCTCCATGAAGGGGATGGTCGCAACCAAGTCCATCCGCATCGGTGGGGACGAGATGAATGAAGTGATCCTCCAATACGTTCGCAAGCATTATTCCCTGATGATCGGCGAGCGCACGGCGGAGGAGATCAAGATCAACATTGGCTGCGCCTACCCGATACCGGAAGTGCGAGTACACGCTGTTTCCGGCCGAGACTTGGTGACCGGCTTGCCCAAAAGCATCACGGTCGACTCGGAGGAGATCCGGCGAGCCATCTCTGAACCTGTTACGGCCATCCTTGACGCCATTAAAATCTGTTTAGAGATGACCCCCCCTGAGCTGTCCGCTGACATTTACGACCGCGGGATTATGCTGACAGGCGGAGGCGCCCTGCTCACCGGTTTGGACCGCTTCCTCTGTGACGCGCTGGGCGTACCGGTATTGGTCGCGGAGGATCCTCTCTCCTGCGTCGCCCTGGGAGCTGGAAAAGTCCTTGATAATCTCGATACCCTGCGGCAGGTTCTAGCGCTCAGCAAAAGGGCTTGATTGTCCTTGGCAGGGAAACGGCGGAGCCTGAAAGTCTTCTGGATCCTCTTGGTAGTGGCTTGTGTGTTCCTGGTGCTGGGAGTTGTGGACCGGCAGCAAGAAGGCACCGGTTTCTTACGAGAGGGCTTGGCAAGCGTAGGCTCATGGGTCTCCCGGCCTTTTGTTGCTCTCGGGCAATGGTTCTCCGGAACTTGGTCCAACCTGGCCAATCTCTCTAGCCTGGGATCCGAGGTGGAACAGTTGCGAAAGGAAAAGGCCGAGCTGGAGGGTAGACTTGCGTTGCTGGAAGAGGCCAGGCAAGAGAATGAAGCTTTGCGCGGTTTTCTCCAAGTCAAACAGACAGTCACTGCCTCCCAGACCGTAGTCGCCTCAATCCTCATGAATGAGCCTTCGCCCTATACCCGATCGATCCTCGTCAATGTCGGTGAAAGCGACGGAATAAAACGGCGAATGCCAGTCCTGGCCGATACAGGAGGACTGCTTGGGCAGATTATTGAGGTATTTGCCACCAAGTCCCGAGTTCTCCTGATCAATGACCTCAATTCGGCGGTCTCCGGCAAGATCCAGCGTACCGGGGAGGTGGCCGTAGTGAAGGGCGACGGCCAGGATAGCTGCGTTCTGGAGCGCCTTGCCAAAGAAACTTCGATGCAAGCAGGTGACATCGTGGTAACCTCGGGAATGGGAGGGATCTTCCCCCCCGGCCTTCTCATCGGCAGCATCCGCGAAGTGCGCCAGCGCGGCGCTCTCTATCTGCAGGCGGTGGTCAAGCCTTCCGCCGACCTGGGGGCGATCCGCTTTGTGATGGTACTGAAGACGGTGGAGTGAGGTGGGACGATTTGGTTCCACACTACAGCTCCCGGCAGGGCTTTCCACCAAGGTTCTTCTCTATGTGCTGCTCTTTCTGCTGGCTGTCCTGCTGCAGTCCTCCCTCCTGGGCGGCCCACTATCCCGCGCCACTCCTTCTCTTTTGACCCCCTTGCTGCTCTCCCTCGTCCTTTGGGAAGAGAAGCCGGGAACAGTGCTCGGCCTTTCCTTTGTGGCCGGTCTCCTGTTGGATTTGGCCTCCTCCACTCCGTTGGGGGTGTACACTCTCACCTTCCTTCTTCTGGGAGGCCTCACCCTCACCCTGCAACGCATCTTCTTTAGCCTGCGCTTTTCAATCTGGTTGGCGCTGGTCGTGGCCTACGATTTTCTTGCCAGACTTCTTTCCACTGCCCTGATCCTGCTTTCTACCGGAAAAGAAATCCCTTCTGCTCTCTTTCTTGATAATCTATTTCTAGGTCTCTTGTATACAGCACTCTGCGCTGTTCCCATCTACCCCCTCTGTCGTCTGTTACGACCGAAACGCTCTTCCGAGCGTTTCCAGGTTCTATGATGGGAAAAGCTCAACGAGCCGTCGTTTTTTCCGTAGTGATCGTGGCGGTTCTGGCTGTTCTTTTGGGTCGCCTCTTTTTCCTTCAAGTTGTCCAAGGGTACAATTATCAGGAGGCCTCCGAGGAAAACCGAACCCGGTTGGCAACCTCGCCAGCCCTTCGCGGGATGATCTATGACCGGACAGGAGCCGTTCTGGCCAAAGACACTGCCACCTACAGCGTAAAACTCACACCCGAGCATTTCGACCCGGACACACTGCCTCTTCTCACCCAGATCACCGGGATGCCGGTTGATGAGATCCAAGCCAAGCTGGAAGAGAACAACCTGCCCGCTTGGGAGCCTTTCACCTTGCGTACTGGTTTGGGAGAAGAGGTCGTCCAGAAGGTGGAAGAGCAACGATTGGACTTGCCGGGAATCAGCATTTCCATCGAACCACAGCGCAGCTATCCTTACGATAACCTCTTCGCCCACTTGATTGGCTATACCGGGAGTATTTCAGCTCTCGAGTTGAGCCGAATGGAGTCTGCCGGCTACACCGGCGCTGATGTCATTGGAAAAACCGGGCTGGAAAAAGCCTATGAAGACTGGCTGAAGGGAGAAAAAGGGAAGCAGATTCTTGAAGTAAACGCGATTGGCCAACCTGTCCGCGTCTTAAATGAGATCGAACAGATTCCCGGCGCCGACATGACCCTTAGCATTGATCTCAAATTGCAGCAACAGGCGCGGCAAATTCTGGTTGACAACCAGATGAACGGGTCAATTATCTGCATGGACCCTCAAACCGGAGCGATCCTGGCGATGGTGTCTACGCCAGACTTTAATCCCAACGATTTTATCAAAGGGATTTCGCAGAAAGAGTACGAGACGATGACGGCATCCAACGCCTTGATCCCCAAAGCCACGCAGGACCGCTTCCCGCCGGGTTCCACCTTCAAGGTCGTGACAACCGCGGCTGCTTTGGAAGAGGGGATCATCGATCCAGAGACATACACCGTCTTCTGCCCCGGGTACATCGATGTCGGCGGCCATCGCTTCTATTGCTGGCAAACCTCAGGCCATGGGACACAGAATCTGGTCGACGCGATCGCCAACTCATGCAATATCTTTTTCTATACACTTTCCTTGGAGATTGGGCCGGAACGTATAGCCAAATGGGCTCAACTCCTTGGTTTGAACCAGTACACCGGTGTCGATCTTCCCGACGAAGCGAAAGGCGTGATCCCAACGCCGGCCTGGAAGTGGGAACAACTGGAAGAGCCCTGGTATCCCGGCGACACGATGAACATGGGAATCGGCCATGGGGATGTGGCAGTCACGCCTTTGGCGCTGGCTACTGCCTTTGCCGCGATCGCCAACGGGGGCAAGCTGATCACGCCCTATCTAGTGCAGGAGATTCGCAGTCCAGACGGCACGATCCTGAAAGATACACAGACAACCGTGCGGGTGGAGGTCCCCTTCTCCCAGCGCACGCTCGACTACCTCCGGCAAGGGATGGTCAAAGCCACTACACTGGGCACCACACAGCAAGTGAAGCCTCCTGGAATCTCCGTAGCTGCTAAAACGGGAACCGCTCTTATCACCAGCGAGAAACAGGATATTTGGATTTGCGCCTACGCCCCCGTTGAGAATCCACAGATCCTGGTGTTGGTTATGAATGAGTACTCCACCCTGATTTACGGCAGTTACTTGGCGCCGTTCGCCGGGCAATTGATCAATACTTACCTTAGTGTCACCCCTACCGCCACGGCGACGCCCACCTCTACCCCGGCGCCATGAACCAGTCACAAGCTGCTTCTTCCGGAGGGGATTTCGTCGGTCTCACACGGCTGACCCGGGTTCGGCGAAACTTTAACCGCCCCCTCCTGATAGCGGTATTCCTTTTGCTGGCCTACGGGCTTTTTGTCTTGTTCAGCGCTACCAGCCAAGATCCTCAACATACCGCTTTTTTTTGGCAGATCGGTTTTGCAGCTGTAGGGACCGGTTTGGCCATCTGGGTAGCGCTGGTCGATTACCATATCTGGTTGAAGCTGGCCTACCCTCTTTACTTCATCGCCCTCATTCTGTTGCTTGGCGTGCTGCTCTTTGCGCCGGAAGTCTTTGGCGCTCAACGTTGGTTGAATATTGGCCCAATCCCCATCCAACCATCCGAGATCGCCAAAGTGGCCGTGATTCTTGTCCTGGCCAAAGAGCTATCCGGCAGCAAGGATCGGGAAAGACCCTTTATTCGTTTTCTGCGAGCCCTGACCTTGATCATCTTGCCGATGCTGCTGATCTACGAGCAGCCGGACTTGGGAACCTCCATCGTGGTGCTTTTCCTCTTCTTCCCGATGTGCAGCTTCGCAGCGATCCGCCCCTTGTACACTTTCTCTTTCTTTGGAGCCATTCTCGCCTGTACCCCGTTGCTGTGGTATTTTCTGCGCGATTATCAACGCAACCGTATTCTGGTTTTGCTGGATCCAACCATCGATCCCCTCGGCATAGGCTACAACCTCCGCCAGGCCTTGATCACGATCGGGTCTGGAGGATTCCTTGGGAAAGGTTATTTGCAAGGTTCCCAGAAACAATTGCAGTTTCTCCCGGTTCGCCACACTGACTTCATCTTTTCGGTGCTGGCTGAGGAATTGGGTTTCCTCGGCGTCACGCTGCTGTTGTCTCTTTACGCTGCCCTCTTCCTGCTGGTATTGCGGGTGGCTCAACAAGCTGAGGACGAGTTTGGCACCTTATTGGTGATCGGGATCCTGGGGATGTGGGTATGCCACGTCTTCATCAACATTGGGATGAATGCCGGAATCATGCCAGTCACCGGGATCTGGCTGCCCTTCTTTTCCTATGGAGGCGCTTCCACTCTGATCAATCTGCTTTCGGTGGGGATTATTCTGTCAGTCTCCCTGCATCGACGCCGTTTCATGTTCTACCCCGGGGCTTGATGTGAACTCAACGAAGAGATCTAGCCTGGTCTTGTCGCCAACATGGCGAGAGACCCTCTATCAGGCAGAACGACCAGCCCGTTATGTGGGAGGGGAGCGAAACGCTTACCGGAAAGAGGAAGCCGGTTTGTTGCGTGTGGCTTTGGCTTACCCCGATCTCTATGAGATTGGGATGTCCAATTTGGGTCTGTCGATCCTTTATCACATCATCAACGCCGAGCCGGATCTTTCTTGCGAGCGAGTATATGCTCCCGCACCGGACCTGGAGGCATTGCTTCGCCGCAATGGGGGATCGCTGTGTACGCTGGAGAGCGGACGGCCGTTGGGAGAGCTGGATATCTTGGGGTTCTCCCTGCAGTACGAAATGACCTACCCGCAGGTTTTGAACATGCTTGACCTTGGCGGAATCCCCCTCCGAACTACCCAGCGCGGTCCCACTGACCCCGTTGTGATCGCCGGCGGACCTTGTGCAGCCAACCCTGAACCGATGGCTCATTTCTTCGACGCTATCCTGGTCGGGGATGGGGAGGAGGCACTCCTCGAGATCTGCCGATTGGTTCAATCCTGGAAGAGGGAAGAGGGCCGTACGAGGGATGAGCTGCTCCTCGCTTTAAGCCGGATCCCCGGCCTCTATGTCCCCTCTCTCTATTGTTTCCATTTCTCACCGGACGGGACCATCGAGGCTATTGAACCCCATCCCCACGCTCCAACGGGAGTGGTGAGCCGTCGCGTGAGAGATTTGGAAACATCTTTTTTTCCTACCCGGCCTATCGTTCCCACCCTGGAGACGGTCCACGACAGGGCGCAAGTCGAGCTCTTCCGCGGTTGCCTGCGCGGATGCCGTTTCTGTCAAGCTGGTTTCATCTACCGTCCGCGGAGAATGCGCTCGGCAGGCTTGCTCAAGCGCCAGGCTGAAGAGATTATCGCTACCACCGGTTGGGAAGAATTGGGTTTGGTCTCGCTCTCTTCTTGCGATTACCCTCACTTGGAGGAATTGCTGCAATCATTGGGTCCACTCCGCGCAGAGCAGCGGGTGAACATCTCCCTTCCCTCGCTTCGAGCCGACTCCTTCTCGGTAGAAGTCGCCCGTTTGGCGCAAGGCCACCAGATTACCCTCACCTTCGCCCCTGAGGCGGGCAGCGACCGTTTGCGGCAGGCAATCGGCAAGCAGCTTCTTGAAGAGGAAATCCTGACTGCGGCGGAGCAGGCCGCACGCTGCCGTTTCCCCCGCATCAAGCTCTACTTCATGATTGGTCTTCCTACCGAACGGGAGGAGGACATGGATGGGATTCTGGCATTGGTGGAAAAGTTACGGCGGCGAGCAAAGAGCGCTGGCGGCGGGGTAAAGTTCAGCGCAGCTGTCTCCGCCTTCGTGCCCAAGCCGCAAACCCCCTTCCAGTGGGAGCCCATGGAGAGGCTTGAAGGGATACGAGCCAAGCGTTCTTTTCTCCGTGACCGTTTTCGCCGGATGGGTGTCGAAGCCGGTGGCCAACAGGAGGAACTCAGCATTCTGGAGGGTGTCCTGGCACGCGGTGATCGTCGTGTGGGAGAGGCCGTCTTTTTTGCCTGGCAAGAAGGAGCGCGCCTGGACGGGTGGAGCGACCATTTCTCTTTCGCCCGCTGGCAGTCCGCTCTGGCGCGCAGCGGACTGGAGCCGTCTTTTTACCTCCACCGCACTCGTCCCCAGGAAGAGATCCTCCCTTGGAGCTTGGTGCGATTCGCTGCCGGACCAGCCTACCTTTGGCGCGAACGAGAACGAGCCTACAGCGATCCCCTGCCCTCAAACCCCTGCCCTCAAACCTCTATTCTCAATGGAAGCGAAGGGAAGGAATGACTCGTTGGCGCTTGCTCTACCGAGTCGGCTGGGAACTGGCCTTCGCCTCGCACCTTGATCGGTGGCGAGCAATCAGCCGGAGTGCCCGACGCGCTGCACTTCCGTTGGCTTACAGCCAGGGTTTCCATCAGCGGCCTCGTCTGGCTATGGGGCCTCCGTTGCCGGTGGGAGCCTGTGGAGAAGAGGAATTGGCTGATCTCTTCCTGGAAGAGGGGACGGTTAGAGATCTGTGCGGCGCCCTCAACGCTTCGGCTTGCCCTGGGTTGGAAGTGCGCCAGGTTTGGCCGATACCACAGGAGGAAAGGTCATTGACCGCCTGCACCTATCGTGCAGGATGGCGCATGGATGGATGGTGGGAAGTAGTTCCATCCAGTCAGGTAGCGCAGGCTTTGCTCGCCGCGCCATCCCTGCCGTTGCACCGCGTTACTCCCAAGGGAGAGAAAGACCTCGACCTAAAGCCTTACCTGCTGGCACTGCAGACCGAGATGGAAAGCATAGAAGTAGAGCTTTTGGTGACCCCATCGGGAGGGGTTCGCTGGGAGGAGATCTGTAGGATTTTCCAAGAACGGGGGTATCGCTTTCATCTCTGGGGCCTGTGCCGTACTTCCCTTCGGCATGCTTGAGCAGGGCTCGATGCCGCGGGCTAAGATGTCGATTTGAGCAAAACCAAGAAGAACCATAATAAAGGAGTGTGCAATGAAATGAAGACACCTGAGATTAACGAAACGGTCGTAGCGAAGACTATTTCCCGCTGCCGCGAGCGTGGCATCCGCATTCCCACCTTCACCGAGATGAAGGATCCAGACAGGATTTCAACCCAGATTAAACAACGCTTGCCAGGGATCGGTCTGTCGGATGTGGATCCTCTCAACCTCTATCGCATCACTTGGAAAAACGACATCAGCAGTGGTCTCTATGGGCCGGTCAACACCATTGAGCTGCCATCTTCACTGACGGGCGTGCAGGCTCGCATTGTCGGGATGGTCGGCAAGTATTTCCCGACAGGCGCCCACAAAGTGGGAGCCGCCTTCGGTTGCCTGGTTCCCCGTTTGGTGACCGGCCAGTTCGACCCCACCAGCCAGCGTGCGGTGTGGCCCTCTACTGGCAACTACTGTCGCGGAGGGGCTTTTGACTGCGCTCTCCTAGCCTGCGATGCAATTGCCATCCTGCCTGAGGAGATGAGCCGCGAGCGCTTTGAGTGGTTGCGCGAGATCGGCACCAAGGAGGTCATCCCCACCCCCGGCAGCGAGTCCAACGTCAAAGAGATTTACGATAAATGCTGGGAATTGCGGCACGAACGAGGCGACCGCATCGTCATCTTCAACCAGTTCGAAGAGTTCGGCAATAATATCTGGCACTATGAGGTAACCGGTTCAGCCATCGAAGAAGCTTTCCATCGCCTGGCGGGACCACGCTCCCGTCTGGCCGCCTACATCTCAGCCACCGGTTCAGCAGGGACAATCGGCGCCGGCGACTACCTGCGGGCTCAGTTCCCCCTGGTCAAGATCGCTGCCTCTGAAGCGCTGCAGTGCCCGACTCTCTACCTGAACGGGTTCGGCGCCCATCGCATTGAGGGAATCGGCGACAAGCATGTGCCGTGGATCCACAATGTGCGCAATACCGATGCGGTGATTGCCATCGATGACGAGTACCCGATGCATATTCTGCGACTCTTTAATGAGGAGGAAGGCCAGGAACGCCTTCACCGCGAGGGTGTGCCGAGAGAATTGGTGGAGAAGCTTCCTTTGCTTGGTATTTCCTCCATTGCCAACTTGCAGGCCTCGATCCGGTTGGCCAAGTATTATGAGCTCGGAAGCGAGGATGTGGTCTTCACCATTTTCACAGACTCTGCCGACCTTTACCGTTCCCGCCTGGAGGAGCTTCGAGAAGAGCACGGCGCCTATGGCGATGTAGAGGCGCAGGTGGACTTTCAGCGCTTTCTCATGGGGATCGGCACAGACTGGATCAAAGAATTGAGCTACCGCGACCGGAAAGCCCTGCACAATCTGAAGTATTTTACTTGGGTGGAGCAGCAAGGGAAGACGGTCGAGGAACTGAATGCTCTCTGGTCGGAAGATTTCTGGCAGGAGACCTATGCCCAAGCGCAGGACTGGGAAAGGCTCATCGAGGCTTTCAATGATAAGCTGGGGGCTTGATGGGTTTCATATGGACAGATTTTAAATCTGTCCATATCCTTTTGTATGGCTGATTTGACAGTCCACCAGCCATCCCCTAGAATTACCGTCGTTTGATTGCGTAATTGCGGAGGAATTTCATGAAGACCTATGTTCCCAAGCAGGGCGAGATTACTAAGCAGTGGTATCATGTGGACGCCAAGGATCAGACCTTGGGGCGCTTGGCCACTCGCATTGCTCGCACACTGATGGGTAAGAACAAGCCAGAATACACACCGTTCCTTGATTTGGGGGATTTCGTAATCGTCACCAACGCGGAGTTGGTTCGGGTGACTGGAGCGAAGATGGAGCAGAAGATTTATTTCCATTACTCCGGGTATCCCGGTGGCCTGAAACGGACCAACCTGAAGACGATGGTTACCCGGCATCCCGATCGCGTCATCCGTGAAGCCGTGAGGTTGATGCTGCCCAAGACCACCCTCGGCAGGGACATGTTGAAGAAGCTGAAAGTGTACGCGGGCGCCGAGCACCCTCACGCTGCCCAGATGCCGCAATCCTTCGGGTAGAAAGAGAGAACAGATGGAGGGAATCACCCAGATCCACACGTCCGGCAGCCGGAAGACGGCCGTGGCTCGCGCTTTCCTCAAGCCGGGAAGTGGCGCAATCGTTATTAACACAAAGTTGCTATCCGCCTATTTCCATCGTCAAACCTTGATCGATGCTGTGATGAAGCCGCTGATCATTACCAATACCACCGGCAGCTATGACCTCCGTATCACCGTCAAGGGGGGCGGCACCACCGGGCAAGCCGGCGCAATCCGCCATGCCATCGCTCGTGCCCTGCTGCGGGTGAACCGCGAGGAGTTCCATGATCCACTGAAGAAAGCCGATCTATTGACCCGTGACCAACGCGTCAAGGAACGGAAGAAATATGGTTTAAAAAGGGCTCGCAAGGCGCCTACCTACCGTAAACGTTAACCTCAATCACTGGATTAAATAAAAGGGGACAGATTTGAAAATCTGTCCCCTTTTTGTTGTACGTTATTCCACATAGCGTTTCGCATCTGTCCCCGCAGTTATTCACAAAGGCTGGTGAGAGCTATGCTTGTCCTACAAAGTCTCAGGTGCTACATTCCTTCTTGGAAATACCCGTGAGGAGGAACAGATGAACCTGGATGAAGGACCCAAGATAATTACCCCTATTCCCGGCCCCCTGACCAAGCCAATCGTTGCGCGGGATGTGCGATATTTGGCGACCGGCACCAAAGGGTCTCCCGTGGCTGTGAAGTGGGGAAGAGGTGTGCGCTTCGAGGATGTTGACGGCAATCTCTACCTCGACTTCACCAACGGAATGGTTGCCGGTACCGGGCATTGCCACCCCAAAGTAGTGAAGGCTATCCAAGAGCAGGCCGAGAAGTTCCTCTTCTTCAATGGTCCGGATTTTTATTACGAGATCCAGGGGCGCATCGCCGAGCAACTCTGCCAGCTCGCGCCGGGTTCACATGAAAAGAAGGTATTTCTTTCCAATTCTGGCGCCGAGGCCAACGAAGCGGCTATCAAGCTGACCCGCTCAGGAACCAATCGCAAGCAATTCATCGCTTTTCTTGGGGCTTTTCATGGCCGCACCTTTGGCGCTCTTTCCCTGACCGGTTCGAAGGTGGTCCAGCGTGAGTCTTTCTTTCCGATGATGCCCGGGGTCACCCACTTGCCTTTCGCCTATTGCTACCGCTGCGCTTACGGGATGAAAGAAGAGACGTGCGGGATGTGGTGCGCTCATATCCTGGAGGATCTCTATTTTCAACGCTTGATCCCGGCCGAAGAAGTTGCCGCCGTCTTCATGGAGCCACAGCAAGGAGAAGGCGGTTATGTGGTCCCGCCTAAAGCGTTTGTGCAGGCAATTCAGGCCATTTGCCGCAAGTACGGCATCCTCTTCGTCGCTGATGAAGTGCAAGCCGGTTTCGGCAAGACCGGTCGTCTCTTCGCTATCGAGCATTTCGATGTGGTCCCCGATATCCTTAACTTGGGCAAAGCCATCGCCTCCGGCCTTCCATTGGGCGCCACTATCTTTCGCAGTGAGCTGGATTTTCCCAAGCAAGGTCGTCACTCCAACACCTATGGCGGCAATCCGATTGCTGTCGCGGCTGCCCTGGCCACCATCGAGGCCATTCAGGAAGAGAAGATGCTGGAAAACGCCCGCGAGGAGGGTGCTTACTTCAAAAAGGGATTGCAAGGGCTGCAAGGAGAATTCGAGCCGATCGGCGATGTGCGCGGGTTGGGATTGATGTTGGCCATCGAGTTGGTGCTGGACCGGGAGAGTAAAACCCCAGCCAAGGAGATGCGCGACAGAGTGATCGATCTCTGTTGCGAGCGAGGCCTGCTGTTGCTGCCTTGCGGCGCTTCGGCGATACGCTTTACCCCGGCTATCGTCGTTAACCGGGAGGAGATCGATTTGGGCTTGGAGATTCTCCGCGGCGCGATCCGCGATGCGATGAAAGCCTAAAGCGTTTTGTACCCACAGATCCGTTTTGATCTCGAGGTGATCGAGGGGAACGCACGCCGAGTGGCGGAGCTCTGCCACCCAAGTGGAATGTCTTTCCTGGGTGTTACCAAGGTGATCGCTGGAGACCCGAAAATAGGCCGCGCTATGCTCATCGGAGGAGCGCAGGGATTGGCTGATTCACGGCTGGCCAACTTGCAGCGCATGCGCCGAGCGGGGCTTGATTGCCCTTTGTTGCTGCTGCGCGCTGTGGGTCCTCGAGAGGCTGAGGAAACGATCCAGTGGGCGGATCTGAGCATTCAAAGCAGCGAGGAAACCTTACAGGCGCTCGACCGGGAAGCCGAACGAAGGGGTTGTTTGCACCAGGTTTTGTTGGCGGTGGAAAGTGGCGACCTGCGCGAGGGCCTGATGCCGGAACGTTTGCTGGAGGTAACTCGGGCCTTCCGGGGTTGGAAACACCTCACTTTGACAGGGTTGGCCACCAACTTCGCCTGCCTCTCTGGAGTACTCCCCACCTCCGAGAGCATTGGAAATTTCCTTTCTTTGGCGACACGGGTCGCGGAGGAGGTTGGTCACTCTCTGACCACCCTCTCTGCGGGTGCGACGGTCTGCCTTGCTCTGCTTGAGCGCGGAGAAATGCCGGAGGGAGTTAACCAACTTCGCATCGGCGAGGCCATCGTTTGCGGCACCGATACCTCCGGGGCGAGGCGTGTCCCGGGGACTCGCCAGGATACCGCTTTTTTCTTTGCCGAGGTGGTCGAGGTCGAAGAGAAGCCGTCGCTTCCTTGGGGACCTCTTGGGCGGGATGCCTTTGGCGATATCCCCACTTTCCTTGACCGAGGGCGAAGGATTCGCGCACTCCTTGCTTTGGGTCGGTTGGACAGCCAGCTTGACGAATTGGAGCCCGAGGAGCCCGGCCTTGAGGTGATCGGGGCAAGCTCCGATCACTTGCTGGTCGATGTCACCGAACGGGCTAAACGTACCAAAGTAGGAGAGATCCTCTCCTTTCATGCTGGTTATCATGCTATTTTGCGGGCATGCGCTTCTCCTTACGTGGAGAAACACACTGTAGGGGCGGGTTTCAAACCCGCCCACAGGCATGCTGCCAAAGACTGACAGGACAAGATTCAGTATTTACTAGATCACTTAACCACTTAACCACTAAATCACTAACCTTAGAGAGGATGGATCAAATGAAACAAAAAGTACTGATCATGGGAGCGGCGGGGCGCGATTTCCACAATTTCAATGTCTTCTTCCGTGATAACGCGCAATACGACGTGGTGGCTTTCACAGCCACCCAGATCCCCGATATCGAGGGGCGGCGATATCCGGCTGAGCTGGCCGGCAAGCTCTACCCGAAGGGGATTCCGATTTACGCCGAGAGTGAGCTGATTTCCTTGATTCGCAGCTTGGAAATCGACCTGGTGGCTTTCGCCTACTCTGATGTGTCCAATGAGTACGTCATGGGAAAGGCCGCTGAAGTCATGGCCGCTGGGCCGGACTTCATGCTGATGGGGCCGAAGAGTACCTGGTTGAAGAGTGTCAAGCCGGTGATCTCAATCTGTGCCGTGCGTACAGGAGCTGGGAAATCGCAAACCAGCCGCCGCGTCGTCTCGATCTTGCGGGGCATGGGAAAACGTGTCGTCTCCATCCGCCATCCGATGCCTTACGGCGACTTGGTCGAGCAAGCCGTGCAGCGTTATGCCACGATGGAGGACTTGCTTGACAACAAGTGTACTATCGAGGAACGGGAAGAGTATGAACCGCACGTAGCCATGGGTGCGATAGTCTACGCGGGCGTGGACTACGAGGCGATCCTTCGCCGGGCTGAACAGGAAGCGGACGTGATCATTTGGGATGGCGGGAACAATGATTTCTCTTTCTATGCGCCGGATTTCCAAATCGTCGTAGCAGACCCTCTCCGGCCTGGCCATGAGCGCCTTTACCACCCTGGTCAGACCAACAGCCGGATGGCGGATGTGGTGGTGATCAACAAAGTGGACTCCGCTCCGCGAGAGAACGTGGAACTGGTGCGGGACTCTTTCCGCCGGATGAACCCCGATGCCGTGGTGATCGAAGCCCGCTCGGCGGTGAAGGCTGACGGGATTGAGAAGATTGCCGGCAAGCGTGTCTTGGTGGTAGAGGATGGTCCTACTGTGACGCACGGGGGGATGGGCTATGGCGCTGGCTTCGTCGCTGCCAAACGGGCCGGGGCCAAGGAGATCGTCGATCCTCGCCCCTTCGCCATCGGATCCATTCGCCAAACTTTCAGCAAGTACAGCCACCTCTGTGATGTCTTACCGGCGATGGGTTACGGCGCCAAGCAGATGGAAGAACTGGAAGAAACGATCAACGCCACCGATTGTGATTTGGTGGTGGTCGGAACTCCGATTGATCTGCCTCGCTTCCTCCACCTTAACAAGCCTTCGGTGCGCGTGTATTATGAACTGGAAGAGATCGGCCATCCTGACTTGAAGGATCTCTTGGCAGAGCGCTTGTCAAAACTGGAAAAGTAGGAGGAATAATGAACCGGGACCTCAAAGGCAGAGACTTGCTTTCCTTGCGGGATCTTACCCGGCAGGAGATGGAGTGGATCTTCGACTCGACGCGTCTGTTGAAGACGGAACGGCGAATGGGCCAGTTTTCTCACCTGCTGGAAGGAAAAACGCTGGCCATGATATTCCAGAAGACCTCCACCCGCACCCGCGTCTCCTTTGAGACGGCGATGACACAACTGGGCGGTCACGCTCTCTTCCTCTCCGCCAACGACCTGCAACTAAAGGTCGGGGAAACGATCCTCGACACGGCTCGCGTCTTGGGGCGGTATGTGGACGGGATCATGGCCCGCGTTTTCGCACATGGGGACGTGGTTGACTTGGCCGCAGGATCGCTGGTGCCGGTCATCAACGGCCTTTCCGATTTCACCCACCCCTGTCAAGGTCTTACCGACCTCTACACCGTGTTGGAACAGAAAGGAACCTTGAAGGGCCTGACTTTGACCTATGTCGGGGATGGCAACAACGTCGCCCATTCCCTCATCTACGGTGGAACCAAGATGGGGATGCATGTGCGCCTGGGGACGCCCTCACATTTTAAACCAGCGGCCGAGGTGATTGCTGCCGCTGAACTATCCTGCCAGGAATCGGGGGGAAGCCTGGAGCTTTTCGACGACCCCCATCGCGCCGTACGCAACGCCGATGTCGTTTACACCGACACTTGGATCAGCATGGGCCAGGAGAACGAACGCGAGGAACGATTAAAAGTCTTTCAGCCCTACCAGGTTTCTTCGGCGTTACTGGATGAAGCCAAGCCGGACGCCATCGTGATGCACTGTCTTCCTGCTCACCGTGGCTTGGAGATCAGCGACGAAGCCATGGACGGACCCCGGTCGGTGATCTTTGACCAGGCTGAGAACCGGCTCCACGTGCAAAAGGCGATCCTCGCCCTTTTGTTGTAAGACGGGCCAATATAATGATTGCAGATTTTGGGTTTTGGATTGATGGTTTGAAAACCTTCCAGTCAAAAATCTGCAATCAGCGATCTGCAACGGTTTGATCCAGGCAAGGACTGCGTAATGAGCTCGTTTTGGCAGTGGCTGGAAGAGTTCTGGGGAAAGATCCAAATCCCCTCGCTGGCTCTGAATATCCTTGATGTGCTCATTATCGCGGTTCTTTTTTATTTGCTCTTTCTGCTGATTAAGAGAACGCGGGCTTTTCAGCTTTTCCAGGGTTTAACCATAGGAATCATCGTCATGCTGTTGGCCTCGGTAGTGGCCGGTTGGATCGGCTTGACCACCCTGGAGTGGGTGCTGCGCACCATCGTGGCAATGCTGGTGGGTACCTTGCCGTTGGTCTTGGCGATTATCTTCCAGCCGGAGTTGCGCCACTTTCTGGCGCGAATTGGACGCGGCGGTTTTATCGGGCACAACCGCTCACAGGAAGCTGTAGTCGACCAGGTGGTCGCTGCCGTACGACACATGAGCGCGGACCGGACCGGCGCGCTGATCGTCCTGGAGAAAGCATCCGGTTTGGTCGAGGTGGCCGAGAGCGGCGTACCGCTAGATTCCCTGGTTTCCGCAGACACGCTGGAGTCGATCTTTTTTCCGAACTCTCCTTTGCACGACGGAGCTGTCCTGATTCGTGGAAATCGCATTGAAGCGGCGAGAGTGATGATTCCCTTTCCTGACTCAGTGCCGGGAGGGGAAGGATTGGGGACGCGCCACAACGCTGGTCTCAGCCTTTCGCGTGACAGCGATGCCCAGGTGATCATCGTTTCCGAGCAAACCGGTATGGTCTCATTAGCTCGAGAGGGGAAGCTGCAACGGGATATCAAACTGGATCGGCTGCGAGGAGAACTGCTGCGAAGCTTTAGCTCGCCAGCCCGCGGCAGCGCATCCGCAGGAGAGGAGGAGCCATGAGGAGGATCATTCGGGCATTGACCTCCAATGGGAACCTGAAGGTTCTCTCTTTGCTCTTGGCCCTCTTCCTCTGGGCTTACGTCGTAACGGCTGAGGCCCCTCAATTGGAACGGGTGCTGCCAATCTCTGTGAAGGTAGAGAACCTGGGAGAAGGGTTGGCGGCAGCTCAAATTCCTCCCACCGTCTCAGTTCGCCTGCGTGCTCCGGTGCGGATGGAGGTCAACCCGGAAAACCTTGCTGCCTCAGTGGACCTGAAGGGGCTGGGTGAGGGGAGTTGGACCGTCCCGGTGTCAGTCAAGCCGATCCCCGGCACCACTCTGGTGGAAACCCGCCCGGACTCGGTCAATCTGCTATTGGAAAAGGTGGAGACGAAGACCCTCACCGTGGAGATTGTTTACTTCGGACAACTGCCGCAAGGTTTCACGTTGGGGCCGTCCTATACGATTGAACCAACGACGGTAAGTCTGAAAGGGCCGCGCAGCGAGTTGCAAAAAGCACAACGAGCTGTTGCCCCGATCAACCTCTCACAGGTGCGCAGCGAAATCAGTCAAACTGCTATTGTGCAAGTGGTCGACCCGGAGGGAATAACCTTAACCAATCAGCAAGTGGAGCCTTCCACCGTGAACATCTCCATTCAGGTCAACCTGGCCTCCCTCTTCAAGACGGTGCCGATCAAGGCGGACCTGCGAGGAGCGCTGGCTTCCGGTTACTTGGTGAAGCAAGTCCTGGTGAATCCCTCCATTGCCACGCTGGAGGGAACGGTCGACTCGCTGGATCGTGTCTCTTCCTTGTCCACTTTGCCGATCCCCTTGAATGGACAGTCGGCTGATTTTCTCACCTGGTCCAACCTGGACCTCACCGGGATCACGGGAGGCGCACTGGAGGTCCGGCTGGTGGATCCGAGCCCGGTCCAAGTAGAGATCCAAGTGGAACGATCTGGCCAAGCCCAGTTCGAGATACCCATCGTCGCTCAGGGGGGAGGCGCCGGAGTCCAGCTGGCGTCACCCAGCGTACGGATCCTGGCGGGAGGGCCACAATCGGTGATCGATGGTTTAAGCGCTGCTGATTTTTCCGCCACTGTCCAAGTCGGCGGTTTATCACCGGGATCTCATGTGCTGTGGGTTCTGGTACAGCCACCTCCCGGCGTGTTTCTGGTACAAGTGACCACACCAACAGTGGAGGCGCGGATAGAATGACGATAAAAGGGAAGATGTTCGGGACCGATGGAGTGCGCGGCGTAGCTAACTATGATTTGACAGCCGGGCTGGCTCTTCAACTGGGTCGTGCTTTGGGATTCTCCCTACAGGAGCGCAGCGTCAAGCCCCTGGTGCTAGTGGGGAAAGACCCGCGCCTCTCTTCTGATATGATCGAACAGGCTTTCAGTGCCGGTCTTCTCTCCAGTGGCGTGCGGGTTGGTTTATTGGGGATTATCACTACTCCGGCTCTCTCCATCCTGGTGAAGGAATATCGCGCTCAGGCCGGAGCGATGATCTCGGCTTCCCACAATCCGATCGACGACAACGGCATAAAAATATTCGGGGCGGATGGTTGTAAACTGAGCGACCAGGAAGAATCCCACATCGAGCAGGTTTTCGTTTCACAACCGCTTGAAGGGCCGCGTTTCCCCGCCTCTTACGAGATTTTATCGGAGGGGGGTGAGTTCTACCGTGCTTTCCTGCAGCGCTTTGCGCCCCCGCGCCTTCCCCCGCTGCGTCTGGTCTTGGATTGTGCCTGGGGCTCCACCAGCCTCTTCGCGCCGGAGATCTTCCGCCGGCTCGGAGTAGAGGTGGAGGCGCTTCATGCCGTTCCCGACGGTCAACGGATCAACGTGCATTGCGGCGCTACACGGCCTGAGGTGCTGAAGGAGGCGGTTCTCAGGCGGGGCGCTGATCTCGGGTTTACCTTCGATGGGGATGGCGACCGGCTCATGGCTGTCGATCGCACCGGCCGGCTGGTGGATGGAGACGTGGTCCTTTGTGCCTACGGGTTGCACCGCTTGCGCAAGGGCTCATTACCCGGTCAAGCCGTGGTCGGGACCGTGATGAGCAACTTGGGCCTTGAATTGGCCCTGGCGAAAGAAGGGGGAAAGCTCCTGCGTGCCAAGGTGGGTGACCGCTATGTCCTTGAGAAGATGGCGGCAAGCGGCGCCATCTTCGGGGGAGAACAATCCGGGCATGTCATCTTCGGCGAAATCTCGCCAGCTGGGGATGGCATCCTCACCGCCTTGATGCTTCTCAACTTGGTCGCCGATTCAGGACACGACCTCAGTGATTTAGGTTGCGAACTGGTGCGTGTTCCACAGGTTCTGCTCAATGTGCGCGCCGAGCGGAAGGAGTTCCTGGAACAGGATCAACCGGTGCAGGAGGCCATTGCGGAGGCGGAGCAACGGTTGGCTGGCCGGGGGCGAGTGTTGGTTCGCTCCTCCGGCACCGAGAAACTGGTGCGGGTAATGGTGGAAGCGATAGATGAAGCAGAAGCTCTGCATGAAGCGCGAGAACTAGCTGACCTGATTGAGGACCGACTGGCAGGCTGAACAGATCTTGCTGCCGCAGGCTATAAACATTTTTGATTTTTGATTGTAAAGTCTTCAAATCAGCAATCCAAAATCCAAAATCAGCAGTCTTTAGAGATGCTATGGAACGCATCTGTAACCACACTGGCACAAGCTGTCAACTCTCGCGCAGGGCGAATCGGATCCGTTCAATAAGAGTAGGGGGGACTTCGTTTTCGTGGAGCGTCTGCACTACTACCGTCTGGAAATGCAGCTCGTAGTAGAAACGGCGCAAGCAATCCACGCAATCGCGCATGTGCAGCTCAAACTGAACCTGTGCTCTTTCATCCAGCTCCTGGTCCATGTAACGATAAAGGGTCTCTATTTCATGACGGCAATGCATCAGGCATGAACCTCTTCCTGGTAAGTATCCCACAGCTTGGCCTGTAAGATGTGGCGGGCACGGTATAGACGGGACATCACAGTCCCCAGGTTGGCTCCGGTGATCGAAGCGATTTCCTTGTAGGAAAACCCCTCCGAGGCAAGCAGAAAAGTCAATCGGTAGGAATCAGGGAGTCCATCGATGGCTTTGCGAATATCGTCGTCCAGTACGGAGTCAAAGAAAGCTTTCTCCGGATTGGGCTCGAAGCCTTCCTGGTTCTCGATGGGTACCATCGGCGGTTCCTTGGCATGCTTGTGGTAGTCATTGATGAAGATGTTGGTCATGATCTTGAAGATCCAGGCCTTGAACGACGTTCCCGGCTGATACTTATCGTAGAAATTGTACGCGCGAAGGACTGCGTTCTGCACCAGGTCTTCCGCGTCATGCTGGTTTCGTGTCAAGCGCAAGGCAGTGCGAAAGAGCATGCTCATGAGAGGGAAGGCCTCCTTCTCGAATTCCTGCTTTCTGGCGCCTATCCGCGATTGTTTTTCCGGATCATCTCGATTTGTCTCTTCCATTCCTCGATTCCAAGGTGGGCTGCTTTTCCCACAAAATTCTCCCGCATGCGGAGCAGAGCCGGCAAACTGCGGAAGGCGGTTTGCCAGTCGAATGCTTTTTCATTGGAGGTAGAGCGGTCTGGTTGGGAAATAATCTCACGATGAAAGCCGACCATCGGCCAAGTCATGTGGAGCTGCCGGATCCAGTCTAGAGCGGCTGGGCCTGGAGGAAGCCGGAAGAGATAGGTGGCATATCCCTCTTCTACCGAAGTGACTTCAAGGACCAGCAGATCACCGAGGCCGGAACCTCCGAGTGCCCCCGAGGAACCCAAACGGACCGAGAGCCAGGTCAACGGGCCTTCCCCTTCTTCGAAGGCGGGACTGGGGGCAATTCCCCACCAGGCTTGATCCGGTATGGACAATCCCATCAGCGCTTCGAGATAGGGCGAACGCTCTTCGCTTTGGAAGGAAACAAGAAGACGGTCCCAAAGCGCTCTCTCTATTTGGTTCTGTGGCAGCGCTTTCTCTTGCCAGAGGATTGTGGAAAGAGGAAAGAGGGCAGTGGGGGAGAGGTCAGGGAGGGTGATTCGCAGCAAGCCAACCAGTTGCTTCTTGAGGTTGGAGAGAGCGTCCCCGGCGCATTTGCAGAACTCCTCGCTGCGATAGGCCAACTGCCCGCAGGATAGCGATCCCTCGAGGGTGGTGATCGTCACTGTGTATTGCGACGGATCGAAGTACACTTCCTGCCACAGCCGCAAAGGCCAAGCCAAGAGTCCTCCTTCTTCTAAAAATAAAAGGAGCAGGGAGGGGTAGAGAATTGCTTCCCCCCGGCTTTGACCGCCCATCCAGCGAAAAATCCCGGGAAATGGTCCCAACCCCTTCATCCTAGTCAAGAAGAGCCCAACCCGGGTAGCTTCCTGCCAGGCTTTTCGCAGGGCTGCGGAAACCTCTCCCGCTTGCCGCCCGAATTCTGTCAGGCTGGCGCGGAGATCCGCTGTGCGTAACGTTAGCCCATAGGAGCCTGTAGCTGGATCAGGCGGTTTGCAACCGCTCAACATAGAGAAAGGGATGGAGGTGGGGAGGCCTCGCGATGGAATAATCAAAAACCCTTCTGCCTCGATAGCCAGCGTTCCCTGACCTTCGTCGACTTGCCCGTTCCCTTCCATTCGGTAACTACAGGGGAACATGCGCTAACCCAGGTTCATCCCGCATTCTGGGCAAAACTTGGCTTTTCCTGCGTCAGCTCCACAGCGAGGGCAGATCTTCTTCACTACCAGCGGCGCTCCGCATTCCGGGCAAAACTTCCCGCCTTGCGTCTCTGCGCCACAACTGGGGCAGGTCGCCAGGGAAGGGGTATTCAGATCCAAATCAGCGGTCAGATCTTTGGCCCGCAATTTCTCCCTAACCTGCTCGATGGTGGCTTGACTCTGGGAGGCGGCAATTTCCCCACCGATTTTCGGGGCGCACTCCACGCACAGTCGATGCTCGTTATTCCAACAGATCTCCAGGCAGATCCACTTGCCACAGCGCGGACACTGCTTAAAACTCTCCTTGACTTCGGCAACAGCCTTGCTGAACGCTTGGTCGTGGGCTTTCTCCCAGGCTGCCGAATGAACCTTGTTGCCAACATCGGAAGCAGTATGGAAGACTCCCCCGAACAACCCCCCAGCCACGTCCAGGGCATCGGACAGGACACCGCTCTTGGAGGTCTCAAAACTGCTTTGGTAGCCGTTTCCACACACATCGCAAGAGAATTCAAACTGAAATCCACGATCAGTAGAGAGATCTCGATAATTCCGCACAAACTTGATCAAAGGCATTGGTCACGTTCCTTTCTTTCTGAGGCTAACCTTCTTTGACATATTGTAGCAGAGAGAACTACCCTCCTCGCTTCCTTCCCTCCCTCCTCCTCTTCCGTTATGCTATCAATAAAAAGGACTCCCACTGACAGTGATGGTCAACAACGAAGGATCAAAACCAATTGCCGTAAACCGACGCGCCTTTCACAACTATGAATTGTTGGAAAAGATGGAGGCAGGTCTGGCTTTGGTGGGCTCGGAGGTAAAGGCTATCCGCGAGGGCAGGGTCAACTTTCTCGACTCTTATATCCGCATAGACGGAGGGGAAGCCTATGTCCAGAACTTGCACATCGGCAGCTACCGGCCCGCTTCTGTTTTTGCCCACGAGGCCACTCGCCGGAGAAAGTTGCTCCTGCACAAACGGGAAATTCGCCGTCTGTTGGGAAAGGCTCTGGAAAAAGGATTGACCATTGTTCCAGTGCGGATGTATTTCAAAGGGTCAATCGTGAAAATGGAGATCGCTGTAGCCCGCGGGCGCAAAGAGTACGACAAGCGGGAAGTAACTCGAAAAAAAGAACAGCGCCATCAAATGGCCGAGGCGATGAAGATCAAACTGCGACGAATCGACCGTTAATCTCTGGGGTCGGGTTCGTGCGGCTTCCCCCTTGGTTTGCCAAGCTGCTCTTGGAGGAAGAGGTCGAAACCTTTCTGGTCGGTAGGACGAATGGCAAGAAACTGGCGAATCTTCTGACGGCGTTGGTAATCGCGGTAAAGCAACCAGGCGATCGCGCCAAGGAGCAACACACCAACGCCCACCGCTCCCCAGATAATGCCCCGGGTAGTGCCTCCTGCTTCCCAAAGACCCTCGGCCTGTTCCAGCTCAATCTGCTGGATCAATGGTTCGCTGCGCGCCAAGTCAAGACGGTCGAAATAATAGAAAAGTTGGGCCATATCCCTCATCAAGTCAGGAAAATTATAGAGATCCTGCCATTGGTAGAATCGCAACCCCACCACGTTGACATATTGCATCGCCTCGCTATATCGGACCGGATCCAGAGGGACACTTGGCGGACCCATGCTCTCGAGGGCTTTGCGCCATTCCACGGAAAGATCCTCCAAAGGGCGGCCATAAAGGGTAGCAATAGTCTGAGGGAAGAGATGGGTATTGCGCCCCTCTCCGCCGCCACGGTCGATGAAGAAATAGTTGGCATCGTTCAAGCTGCTCAATAGCGTTTGCAGCTTTTCAGGTCCTTCTGTGTCCAACAAATAGGTCAGGAAGGAGGTAAAGGTGGCCACGGCCATCTGTGAAGTGGGCCGGTACATCATCATCTCGGGCGGGTCCAGTTGTTTCACTTGAAGCAAGAGAAGGGCGGAATCGTGCGGGTTCTGGCCTCGTTGCCGCATGCGCAGAAGGTTCAATGCGCCGTTGTGGAGGAAATCGACCGAGTTGGCAACGGCACGACGAAACAACAGTGACTGTTCCGTGTACCGCTCGAATACTCCTTCCTCGAAGACATTCCAAACAGTGCTCTCCGGCAGTTGCAGGTTCCCTTCCAGGGCACTGGTCCAGTCGGTGAAGACATAGGACTCCACAGGATCCACCTCTTTGCTGTTGGGGAATGTGGACCGAAGCAAGGTCAGGAACTGTTCATTGCTCTGGGCGAATGCCTCTACCTGTTCCTTGATGGCTGGATCCCGGTAATAGAGCACTTGATGTGGCAAACTGAAGCTTTGCCAACCTTCGGCAGCCGAGACCCCTGCGGAAGGCGTCATCGAAAGAAAACAAAGAAGCAAAGCAAGTCCAAACAAAAATGCGCGCTGCACAGTCATGATAAAATAATAACACATTCAATTCTCGATTTGCTCTCTACTGGCGCCGATCTTTTTCTGTGATAGAATAGTACTGGAAAGGGGGCGCAACGGTTTCGACAGATGCTGAAGGCAAAGGCGGCGAGCAGAGGGTGTCGCAGACCTCTTAAATCCCTGTGGCAACCTTTAGGTGCCAATAACACCCAAGTCGCTTACGCGTAAGCGTTAGCCGTTCGTTCTTGCTCTCACCCTGCGGGGCGGGGCGGGCGTCACGAAGCAGGGCCTCTCTGGCGATCCGTACTTGGGGGTAACCAGGAGAAGCAAACTCAAGCATGCTTTCCGGCATCCTGCCTGGGGAGGCTGGTAAGCGAGAAAAAACACAGGCTAGGCTCGTAGATGTTTTTGAGGTAAGCTTCTTGGACGCGGGTTCGACTCCCGCCGCCTCCACCAAAAGGTGATTCAGCAGCGGCCAAAGCCGCTGCTTTTTTTATGCTCAGGGTTCGAAGAGAATGGGCAGTTCTTTCTTGAGATCCTCGAAAGCTTCTTCAAAAGGGGGAAGATCGAGAACTTCATTTCCCAGTCTAAGTTGCCAGTAGGCACGGGTAGGAGTGAGGAGTTCCTTGTCAAGAAAATCCTGGGGGCTCTCTAAATCGAACCCGGCTTGCTCACACTTGTTGATCAAGGCTTTGCGGAAATCATCCCGGTTGAGGAGCGCACTGTGTTGGCTGACTATGCGCCAGGCATCGTAGAAATCAGCCGGCTCGCCCGCCACCAGGACATTGCGCAAGGTTTCCGCCAACAGCTCCTCCAAGCGCACAGCGCGAACTTTGCGGGTTTTCAGGGGGAACGGATCGACCAGTAACTCTTCTTCCTGAGGCTCTAGGACGAGAGAATCGTGCAGGGAGAATTTCATCGTCAGAAGGCTGTTCTGTCGGAGTGGGCCAGAGTAGAGAACGCGTGTTTGGGCTTGCCTTTTTTCCATGTAGCGCTCGGAAAGGCGAAAACGAAATCCAAATTCAGCACTGGCCTTGTCCAATACGGCGGTTATGAGTGAGAGGAATTCTTTGGTTTCAATCTTTTCGGGGATGGAGAAGCGGAGATCTTCACAAAAGCGCCAATCTTGAAAGTAAACGCGACGCAGCGCTGTCGCACCCTTCAAGACGATCCGTTTGGCCGCGCTGGGCACCGCTCCCAAAGCCAGAAGGATCCCCAGACGAGCGTACTCTCGCTCCAGGAAAAGAGTGCTCTGGGCAGAAGTGCGGGCTAGTTCTTTTATTTTTAACACATCAATCATTGCATTGTTCCATTTCCTTGAACTGGACTGAATCAACCTCATTCAACCCCTTGTCATGGTCAGACGAGCAGGCAAGAAGGCGTAGATTGATCCTTGGGTAAGTATCAAGCACCACTAAAGGCGTCTCAAATCGTGCTCGTTGTTTTGGGGGAAACCCCTTCCTCTTCATTATAAGGAAAAAGAAGGCTCTTTTTCGCTTTCCCCGCTCTTTTTTTTTGACCTCTTCCTTGGCGACTTCCTATCGACGCGCTATAGTGAGTCCGATCTTTAGGGGCCTCGAATGGCCGGAGGATGTGATGAGAAACAGATGGATCGCTCTGATCCTGATTAGCTTGATGATTTGCCAGCTGCTCGTTTTGCCCACCCTGGCAGCAGGGCAATTGGCTAGCAGCGCTTCCCCGATGTACCGTTACAATCCCGCCCATACCGGTCAGTCCGCCTATCCGGGACCCGTCACGGGCCGAGTGAAATGGTCATTCCCTACCTACCATCGAATCCTCAGTACGCCGGCAATTGGACCCGATGGATCGATTTACTTCGGAGGGGGAGATCGCCGTCTTTGGGCGGTGACGCCAACAGGGGGAGAGCGCTGGAACTTCGTCGTCTGGGGGATGGCTGATTCCTCGCCTGCTGTATCAAACACCGGGACGATTTTTTTCGGTGCGGGAGATTCCCTCTTCTACGCTGTCGATGCCAAGGGGAAGGAGGTCTGGAAATACCTGACCAAGTATCCAAACGCCTCCTCTCCCATCTTGGCTTCGGATGGGACGGTTTACTTCGCAGCCGGTGACGGAACCTTCAACGCCATGCCGGCCGACGGGAAAAAACTGCTCTGGTCTTACCAGATTGATGCGGAGATTCTCTCTTCTCCTGCTCGAGATGCCGTCGGCAACTTCTATTTCGGCGCAGAAGACGGGTATCTCTACTCGTTGACTCCCAGTGGACAGTTGCGATGGAAGTTCCCGACGGGGAGCGGAATAGAGGCTTCCCCGGCAGTCGACTCGTCCGGCAATGTCTATTTCGGTTCCAAGGACTTTTTCTTCTATGCTTTGGATTCATCCGGCATCCTGCGCTGGTCTTTTCGAGCCGATGGCCCGGTCCTCTCCTCCCCAGCGCTCTCGGAAGAAGGTGTGCTCTATTTCGGTTCCAACGACTACTTCCTCTATGCACTTCGTACCAGCGACGGGGCCAAGCTTTGGTCGTTCGACAGCGGCTCAGCGGTGGACACTTCTCCTACTTTGGATAGCCAAGGGCGGATCTATTTTGGCGCCAAAGATAAATACTTCTATGCTCTGAAGAAGGACGGTTCGCTGCTTTGGAAGCTGGCATTCCCGAATGGCTTCTCCCGGTCCTCGGCTGTGATCGCACCCGACTATCAGATCTATGTGGGATGCTTGGACTCCCGCCTTTATTGCATCACCGGGGATCCTCCAGCCGGCCCACCTCCCAGTCCCTCACCCAGCCCATCGGTGACTCCAACAGCGACGATTGCGCCTAGTGCGGTCTTTCAGTTGGCGCCAACACCCACCGGGCTGGAAGTGAGCCCTGGGAGCAAAGCCAATCTTTCGCTCTCGCTGGCTACTACAACCGGAAGCGGCCAGGCTGGAACCTTGGAATTCTCCGCTCCCCCCGGTTTTCTCTGCTCCTTTTCTCCACCTGTCTTCACCCTAAGCAACACGGTTCAAATATTGACGGCAGAGGTCTTCGTACCGGAAGGCTTCGCTCCAGGAACCTACTACCTGGAGATCCGGGCTGTAGTGGGGGAAGTCCGGCAGGCGGTGGCGGTGGAGATCCTTGTTCCGGGATTAACCTTCCCAGACCTAAGCACGGACTATTGGGCATACCCCTCCATCGCTTCCCTGATGCAAAAACAAGTGTTGCGCGGCTACCCGGATGGCAGCTTCCGGCCTGCTGGTTTGGTGACCCGCGCCGAATTCGCCAAGATGTTTGTCCTCTCCTTCGGGATGCAGCCGGCGGAAGGATCTCATGTCACTTTCCCGGATGTTCCCCCTCAACACTGGGCGTACGGTTACATCGAGAGCGCAGTGGTCTACGGCTTGATCGAAGGCTACCCAGACGGCACTTTCCAGCCGGAAGGGAAGGTGACCATGGCCGAGGGGTTGACGATGATCGTACGAGCCCGGCGATTCACCTTGGTTGTCCCCCAGAACCTGTACCTGCGCGAGAAAGGCGCCATTCGGCCGCTATCTTCCGCAGACTGGTATTACCTCTATGCAGGAGCAGTTTTTGCGCAAGGTATCCTGCGCAACGAAGACCCTCACCTGACAGAGCCCATCCAGGGGGGCGCGGTGGTTCCCTTCAATGATCCCACCACGCGGGCGCAAGTTGCCGTTCTGCTGGATCGCGCTGCCCCCCCTGCGCCTTAAATCCCTCGTTTCCAGCTCCGCTGCAGCACCGCCAGGGCGAGCTTGTTCCCAAGGAACGGAACGGGCGAGGAGACGGAGATCATTCCGCCGCCTCGCGACCCTGCTAGAATAAAGAAAACCGCTTCAAGGAGGTATGGAGAGATGTTCGTACGGAACCACATGACAAGAGCACCGGTCACGATTGTGCCGGAGACGCCGATCTTCGATGCCCTTCAGATCATGAAACGAAACAAGATTCGTCAACTGCCGGTAGCTCTGCCGGATGGAACCTTGGTAGGGCTGGTCACTGAACGAGATCTGCTGATGGTCTCCCCTTCTCCTGCCACTACCCTCAGCATTTACGAAGTGAACTACTTGCTCGCCAAGATGACCGTACGCGAAGTGATGATCAAAAGCCCTGCCATGATCAAGCCTGAGGCCACCCTTGAAGAAGCAGCGGTGATCATGCGAGAGCACAAATTCGGGTCGCTCTTGGTGATCAATGAAGGCAAACTAGTGGGCATCATTACGGAATCCGATCTCTTCGATGCCTTCATCAAGATATTCGGTTTCCGTCGTCCCGGCACTCGCCTGGTGGTAGTGGCTGACAACCGGATGGGCACCTTGGCTGATCTTCTCGCCATTATCCGCGATCACAAGATGAACGTGATTGGGCTGGCTGCCTTGGAGATGCCTGAGCAGAGAGCTCAGATCATGGTGCGCATAGGGGCAACCCAACTAGGATCTTTGCTGGAGGAACTGCAAGCGAAGGGGTTTGAGGTTCAGGCAGTCAACTAGAAACTCAAGCCCAGCTCGATCAGTGTCCTCACCATCGCGCCCGAGGCCGCTCCTGCTTGAGCGCGGGTCTCTTTGGCCAGGAAAGCCGGTCCGGCGATATCCAAATGAGCCCAGGCTACTCCTTCGCGAATGAACTCCTGGAGGAAGCAGGCTGCAGCAATAGCGCCTGCCGGAGCACCGCCTCGCCCCGCGGAGTTGGCCAGATCGGCGATCTCGCTGCTATTCAACTCTTTGTATTCCGGGAACATCGGCATCCGCCAAAGGCGTTCCCCAGCTTTTTCCGCCGCAACGAGCAACAATTCCCCCCACTCGGCTTGATTGGTGAAGAGGCCGGTCGTCTCGTAGCCAAGGGCAATGATGCAAGCACCGGTCAGTGTAGCTACATCCACCAGGTGGGTCGCTCCGCATTCTTGAGCCCAACAGAGGGCATCGGCCAGGATTAATCTTCCCTCTGCGTCAGTGGAGCGAACTTCGATAGTCTTTCCGTTCATCGCTTCCAAAACATCACCCGGCTTGAAAGAATGACCGGAAAGGAGGTTTTCGGACAGGGGAATAAAGGCGCTGAAGTCCAGCTCTGGGCGAAGGACGCAGATCGCTTGGAAAGCAGCCAGCACGGCAGCTGCCCCAGCCATGTCTGATTTCATGGTGATCATCGATTCCCACGCCTTCAGGGAGAGGCCCCCGGAATCGAAGGTCAGCCCTTTTCCCACCAAGGCAAGATGCCCAGCAGCGTTGCGGACGCCGGGGCGATGGAGGCGAACCAGGAAGGCAGGTTGGGAAGATCCTTGCGCCACCGCACAGAAAGCACCCATCCCCTTCTTCTGGGCTGCATCCGTGTCCAGCACTTCGATTTCCGAACCACAGGCCTCGGATAGCCGTCGCGCTTCCTCCAAGAGGTAAGCAGGAGTTGCCTTCGCGGCCGGTTCATTGACCAAGTCGCGAGCCATTCTCTGCGCTGCTGAGACGACTTCGCCAAGCCGGCTTCCCTCTATCGCTTCCGGCGAATCGCTCCAGATGAGCAGGTTTTTGATAGAAGGCCGCCTCTCCCGTTTATAGAGGTCCGGCAGGTAGGCCCCCTGATTGAGACCTTCTACTGCTATCTGGGATTCAAGTGCAGCGGGAAAAAGGCCAGGGAGGTTTACTGCCACGCTTTCTGCCTCCAATTGACGCGCCTTTTTTCCCAGGGTTGTGTACAGACTGCGAAGCTCGCGCGCCTCACAGCCGGCTTGCTGTTTGGCCAAAAGGATGCGAACCAAGGTCGTCCGGCCGCAGGAGTAAAGGACGGGGATCTCCTTGGAAGCAGGCTTGATGCTGCGCCAAAGGCAGGAAAGTTGGCCTTCCAGCGCCTGATCAAATGACTCCATGTTTGTAGGAAATTGGTCTGCCGGGAGGATCAGGATGAGAGTATCGACGGTCAATTCCGTCAGGTTGGAGTGGTTCAGCTCGATGTGCATCTGTCTCCTTTTTTGGTTCGCTGGTTGACCTGCCAAAGCAGATTGTATTGTAACATGGAGGACGTACTGCCGCAGGCAGATTACTTCAGTGATCAAGTAGTTTAGCGATCTAGTCAGTAACATGCTGCCGCCGGCTGTCTAGTCAAGGTCTGTCTTGATCTTACTCAGCCACTCAGCCACTTAGCCACTTAGCTACTGAATCTAGTGGACGTGCTGCCGCAGGCTGAATCGTCGCAACTGCTGTTTTCTGGCCTTTTCTTTTGGTTTTGTTTATCATAAGTTCAATATGTGGAGGGTCGAAGGGATTGCCTGCTTACCTGGGCTGCTATGAAGAGCATCTTGTCAGTTCCTACCTGTTTTACCCTTGGAATCAACGAAAGGAATACATTTGTTTTATCGGAGAGTCTCCCTTCACATGGGAAATGAATTGTTGCACCAGCTCGTTGGGGACAAATTCACTGAAGGAGTGATCTAGCTGGAAATGGAGAAAGTAGACCTGGTCGTACGAATTGCCGGGGAATCCGGTGAAGGAATTATCAGCGCCGGGGAGATCCTTACTATGGCTTGCGCGCGCGCATCATTCAATGTAAATACCTTCCGGGCGTATCCGGCAGAGGTGCGTGGCGGCCAATCGATGTTCCAGATGCGCGCTTCAGACGGCCCTATTTATTCAGCCGGAGACGATGTCGACATTCTGGTAGCCCTCAACCAAGAAGCCTTCGATCGACATGTTGCATCCCTGCGCAACGGAGGGATTCTCGTCTATGATCCAGCCGAGACCAATCCCCAGTCGCGGAGCGACCTTTTACTCTATGCAGCGCCGTTCAAAGAGATGGCGGTACGCACCCTTCAAGCTTTGCAAGTGAAGAACATCGTCATGATGGGCGTGATAGCCCAGCTTTTTGCGATGCCTTTGGACAAGCTGGAGGAAATCGTGCGCGAGAAATTCGGCCGCAAGGGGCAAGGGATCCTGGATAAAGACTTGCAGGCCTTAAACCTCGGTGCGCAGTACGCCCGCGAGCACATCCCCAAGCGTGATCCCTTCCAACTTGGACAAGCGGAAGGAGGAGGAAAGATGGTTCTGTCCGGCAATATAGCCATTGCATTAGGAGCGCTATGCGCCGGATGCCGTTTCTTCGCCGGTTATCCGATCACCCCGGCATCGGAGATCTTAGAGACCTTAATGGTGGAGATGCCGAAAGTGGACGGGGTAGCCATCCAGGTGGAGGATGAGATTTCGGCCCTCTCGATGGTAGTTGGGGCTTCGTTTGCCGGCAAGAAGGCAATGACCGCCACTTCCGGCCCAGGGCTTTCTTTGATGGTAGAGATGCTTGGCTTGGCGACCATTGTCGAGCTTCCCCTGGTGCTGGTCGATGTGCAGCGGGCGGGGCCGGCCACCGGGATCCCCACCAAGACCGAGCAAGGCGACCTCTTCATTGGGCTCTTTGGCGGCCACGGCGATTGCCCCCGCATCGTCCTCGCTCCAACGACAGTGGAAGAATGCTTTTACCAGACCATCTACGCATTTAACTTGGCCGAGCGCACCCAGATGCCGGTGATCCTGCTTGCCGACCAAGCCCTGGCCCAGCGCTATGAGACGATCTCGGTCCCGGATTTCTCAATCCTTTCCTTGGAGGATCGCTTGGCGGTGACCTCCGAAGAGGTTGCCAAGGGCTACCAACGCTACCGTTTTACCCCCAATGGCCTTTCCCCGATCGGAACTCCCGGCCGACCTGGAGCCTACATTGCCCGCGGTCTGGAACACAACGAAAATGATATTCCCAATTACGATCAGAAGAACCACCAAGCCATGTGCGAGAAACGAGCCCGTAAGCTGGACCTGGCCCTACAAGACAAGCATCTCAACTTTGAACGGTGGGGAGACCCGAGCAGTGAATTCGGCATTATCGGATGGGGTTCTACCCTGGGCGTCACGCGAGAGGCCAGTCTTGCCCTCAAAGCGGAAGGTAAAGAGCCGGATGTGCTCTACCTAAAACTGCTCAATCCACTGCCACAGGAGGAGATCGTCCGCTTTCTGGCCAATAAAAAGAAAGTGATGGTGCCTGAGATCAACTACACTGGACAGCTCTCCTGGCTCCTTCGGTCGGCCTTCCTGTTTGAACCGGCGCCTCTTAAGATCGCCGGTGGCCGTCCCTTCTCCGCCCGGGAAATCCTCGAGAAAGCGAAAGAGGTGCGCTGATGACCCTCGATGTGCAAGTATTCAAGGGAAAACTCAAACCCACCTGGTGCCCGGGGTGCGGTGATTTCGGTTTGTTGAATGCTCTCTACCAGGCGTTTGCCCGTCTCGACCTGGATCCAGATCGGATGGTGGTGGTCTCCGGAATCGGATGTTCCAGTCGTTTGCCCGGATTTATCTCTTCCTACGGTGTGCATAGCCTGCACGGGCGTGCCTTGCCGATTGCGCAAGGAGTCAAGCTGGCCAATCCAAAGCTGGAGGTTATCGTCGTTGGCGGCGATGGCGATGCTTTCGCCATTGGTGGCGGGCATTTTCCCCATGCTTGCCGGCGCAACATTGACCTGACTTATGTGGTGATGGACAACCGCATCTACGGTCTCACCAAAGGGCAAGTCGCTCCTACTTCCGATCTTAACTTTCACACGGTTAGCTCTCCCTACGGCAACCTGGAAACTCCCATCTCGCCCATCGATTTCGCCCTATCGGTAGGCGCCACCTTCGTCGCCCGCGGCTTTTCCGGCAAGCTGGACCAGCTCACCGATTTACTCGTGGAAGCCATCAAGCATCGCGGTTTTTCTTTCGTCGATGTGCTTTCACCTTGCGTCACCTTCAATAAGGTGAATACCTTCAAATATTTTCAAGAACGTGTCATTCCGCTTCCCGAAGGGTACCAGGCTAACCGCCGGCACCAAGCACTGGAACTTGTGGAGAATGAGGAGGACAAGATTCATCTCGGCATCCTCTACCGCGAAGAGCGGCCTACCTACCAGGATCTGCTGGACAAATTGGACGCATCGATCACCAAAGCCAGTCCCCAGGAACTTGTCCTGGCTCAGAAATAGCCATGATCGAGAGCGCGGTTTGGTCTTTACTGGCCGGCAAGAAACCTCCCAAGGTTCCTGTCGCCGCCTGGCGTCACTTCTATCGCAGCGAGTGGGATCCAATCCGCTTTGCTGAAGCTACGATTTCCCACCAACAGTCTTTCGATTGGGATTTCATCAAGTTGAACACCAGGGCTACTTTTTTCGGCGAACCTTTTGGTGTGCAAGCCCGGCCGGGTCTGGACGATGAACACAAGGGACCAACCCCCATTCCTCCCTACCATAGGGTGGAGGATTTATTGCAGCTACAAAGGCCGGCGGAGCTGCCACAGGCTTACGCGGAACAGCTTCAGGCCTTGGCTGCCGTGCTTGAATCGACACCTCGCTACCCTATTGTCCTGACTCTTTTTAACCCCATCTCGGTCCTTGGCGACTTGGTGGAACCGGAGGAATTGTTGCTTGAGGCGATGCAGACGGCAGGCAGCGTGGTTTTCCAAGCTTTGGATGTCATCAGTCAAGTGCTCTTGCGCTATGCCCGGGAGGGGTTGCGCCAAGGCGCTGATGGCCTCTTTTATGCCACCACGGAATGGGCCAGCGCGGAGCGAATCCCTTGGGAATGGTACCAGCGCTTTGCTCTTCCCTATGACCAACTTCTCTTGGAGGCGGTGCGCGAAGCTCCCTTCAATATCCTTCATGTCTGTGGCAAAACGAACTTCCTCCCTCATCTTTGGCATCTCCCGGTGTCCGCCCTTTCCTGGGATGCGACAGATCCCACCAACCTTTCGTTGGCTGAGGCTGCGAGTAGGTGCGACCGGATTCTGATCGGAGGGATTGATCGTGATTTCCTCTGCAACGCTTTGCCGGGGGAAGTGAAAGGCGCAAGCCGGACAGTGATCGAAGAGGCTATTGAATGGCCTTTCATCCTGGCGCCCGGTTGCGCTTACCGGCCTTCCACGCCCTTGACCAACCTGCGCGAACTGGCGGGAAGCGCCCAGGGATGGATGTCCTAGTCTCAGAAGTGGTGGGTTTCTGCCACGGCGTGGAGGGCGCCGTGGCAGGAGTATTACAACAAAGGCGCCCAGGAAGGACCTTCACCCTGGGACCTCTGATCCACAACCCGCAGGTGGTTCGCCGATTGGAGGAGGAGGGGGTGGCAGTGCGTCACTCGCTGGAGGATTTTCAGGCCGGAGAGGTCTTGGTGATACCTGCTCAAGGAGCGCAACAAAGAGTATGGGAGGAAGCTGAACGAAGACAGATCCCCCTTCTTGACTTCACTTGTCCTGAGTTGCAACGAACGCGATCCTTGCTGCAAGAGGCTGCTCGACAGAAATATCTCCTGCTTTTTTTGGGAGACGCCGGCCACACCGAGACGGAAAGCCTGCTCTCATTCCTGCCGGAAGCTCGGCTGCTATCCGGATTGATCGTAGGGGTTGATTTCGAACCCGTCCTTAACGGGCTTCACCTTGGGAACAAGCGGGTCGCCCTCTTTGCCCAAAGCACCCAAAGCAGTGAGCTATTGGCCTCCTTCGCCGCTGCGCTAGTGCCTCAGGTTACGGAATTGCGCGTCTTCAACACGATCTGCGCAGCCACGCGGCGTAGGCAAGAGAGCTTGCGCCGGATATTGCCAATGGTGGAGGCAGTAGTTGTGGTGGGTGGGAGGAATTCGGCCAACACGCGACGTCTGGCGGAAGTGGCTGAACGAGAAGGAAAACGTGTCTTCTATCTTGAGAAAGCGGATGAGCTTCAAACAGAATGGTTTCGAGGAATCACCGCGGTAGGCGTAGCCTCCGGAGCGTCCACGCCGGCCAGCGTCGTGGAAGAAGTTGTCGCTGGGCTGAAGCGGATCAGTGCCTCTTTCCCATGAAGGTAAATAGGCTTACCACTCCCCCTACCATTAGGCTGATGTAATAGGTAAGGAAACGCCAGAGAAGGACGAACACCCCCAAGAGGGGATAAGGAATCAGGTTGGAAGCGAAGAAGATGGCAGCGAAGCCCGCTTCCGAGATCCCCGCCGAGCCTGGAGTAGGTGCATACGCCGCTGCCAGGTAGAAAATCAAGCTTACCGCCAAGATTTGCAGGAGCGGGCTATGTACGCCCAGACCCCACAAGAGCAAGGCCGGGACAGAGAGGGTCATCACCCACAAGAGCAGGCTATAGAAGGCGATCAGTAGAAGGTTTCGCTTCTTGGCGCCAGTGAGCATTTGTACGGAGTCATGGAAAGTCTGCACCTCACGCAAGATCCCCTCTGCCGCCTTGTCAAGTTTCTGACGGCTCCAGAAACGGGTCAGCCATTGCCAACCGAGGATCGAGCGAAGCAGGGGGGTAAGCTTCTGGGGTCGCAACATGAAGAAGATGAGGGCAGCGGTAACCACAACATAGAGAACGATGCCGATGTTGAGGGCTGTGTTCAACAAGGGAGGCAACGACCAAGCTGACTTAGTGAGAAGCAGCCAAGTCGGGATCCCCAGCGCCAACGCAAGGCGGGCGATGGTGCTCATAATGGTCTTGACCAAAATGACAGCCGTGGATTTCCCTGCGCTGACCCCATGTTTGGCTAAGAGATAGACTTGAAGAGGTTCCCGGCCCGAATCAAAGGGGGTGATGTTGGCGAAAAAGGAGCCCACCAAGGCGATCTGCAGCGCTTTGGCGAAGGGTAATTGGTCGTCGATGGCGTCAATGATGGTACAGAGCCTGCCTGCCTCCAAGAACCAATTAAGGATGATCAAACCGAGCGCGGCGGCCAGGTAGAGGTAGTTCACCGCGGAGAAGGCTTGGCTGAGGTCGGTTTTTGTGTAGTAAAGCAAGAGACTGATGGCCAGCACAGAGAAAGCCAAGGCCAGCAATGCACCTCGCCATAAGGATCGGGATCGGATCTGCGGCTGGTTACTTTCGCGCATAGGTGAATTATTATACGGAGAAGCGGGAAGGGTTTACAATCGGGTCAATGACCGACTCTGATGACTTCTCCAACAACGTTGCGCCTTCTCCCCACTCACCACCGGAAAGGCAGCCGACCTCTTTTCGCAGCCGTCTCTTTTGGGTATTCATCCCGGTGTTGGCAGTGGTGTTCCTGATATTGGTGATCTTTCGCCTTCCACTTCTCTTCCCAGTAGCCCCGGCTTTTCCTCCCCTCTCTTCCTACCCCTTGGTCCAACCAGCCACTGAGAACCTCTCCCCCGGACATTTGCCGGTGGAGTTCAGTGATACCGCTTCCCTTCCTTCCGAGCTCCTGCTGCAGTTGATGATCTACCGCACAGGGGGCGTAGTAGACCTTCCCTTTGTGGAGGATCTCTGTCAGCGGCTATCGATCTTCCCTTCCATCCGCATGACCCCCCAAGCTTTCCTGGCTGGAAGAGACGAGGAACTTCTGGTGTGGCGAAACTCGGGCAGTTTTATGCTTTCCCTTCCCAAGCAAAGCGGACCTCTCCAGATGCTGTCGGGGGAGCAAGCCATCGAGCGCGCGCGCGCCTTTTTAGAGGGAAAGGGCCTATGGCCAAAGGAGACCATGACCAGCCGGATCACCCTTCTGGATCCCAACCAGAAGCAGGTCACAGTACAATTCTATCGCTGGCTGGAAGGCGTTTTGGTGGCCGACTCATCCCTGGAGGTTTCTTTCCTCGGGGAGCAGGTGGTCAGCGTTTACGGAAATTGCCGTCCGCTTCAAACCCTTCAGGACTACCCACTGCTGACCATCGAACAAGCCAAAGAACGCCTCGTTATTTCTGGTTTGAAAGATTTTCAAGTGCAGGGGGTGCGCTTGGTCTACCAAGAGGCGGCGCCCAAAGAAGAACAGCTCTACCTATTGCCGGTTTTCGCTTTTTGGGGGAAGCGCAGTGATTCCGGCCAGCCCTTTCTTTATAAAACATGGGCTCTTGATATCGTCTATCTTTCTCCTTGAGGATCCTGCTTTGTTTGACAGCAACCATACCTCTCGGGTATGAATAGCAGCATGACTGACGTGACGACTTGGGGATGGTTTGTGTGGGTAGAGGTACTGGCTTTAGGCGGCTTGGTGGGCTGGACTATAGATCTCATCCTGGCCCAGGGTAGAGGCCCGGGCGGGATCTTGGCCAGCATGACGGCCGGTTTCCTGGGAGCCTTCATGGCTCAATGGTTGATGGGAGAGATCATTCCCTGGACTCTTTTCGGGGTAAGTTGGATCTTTGTCATCCCCATGGCTGCCGTTGTTACACTCTTCTACCTTCTAGCAACCCGGCTCTTCCGTTTCTATTAACAGCGGGAGGATTCTTTGGGGCGTTGTTGAATTGTTGACTTCCTCATACAGATGTTCTTAGACTGATTCCATGCCAAAGATTCCTTGCAGCGAGCCGTTCCGAGAAGGGAAAACAATGCTTAGGGGAGTACGGTTAGCGAGAAATCGATCGGCTGCGCCAGCGAGTACCCGCCCAGGCTGACCCAGACATAGGCACGGCTGGGGTAGCTGCCAACGGCCAGCCCCCCGCAACGCACGTAGAAAGAGGCTTGTTGCCCGGGCTGGAGGTTGCCCAACCCATTCGCTCCAATGTAACGGTCACCCACCATCACGGGCGAGAAGGCCGAGGAGAAGGCGCCTGTGCTGTTGTTGCTGATATCAATACGCACGTAGAAGACCTGGCTGGCGTGAGGGTTGGTAATCGATTGGAAGGCTTCGTTCACCAGGCTCACCTGCAAAATCTTGGCTGGGTAATTCTCGACAGAAAAGGTTACGGTAGAGGTCTTCGTCTGGCTATCGACCGTTACCAGGACCACGGCGTAAAAGCCGCTGCTGTAGAAATTCTGGGTGGCCGCGGGAGTCCACACCGCACTGTAAGTGCTCCCCGAACCGCCGGTTAACGTTCCGATCTGGACGCCTGAGGGGTGACAGATGATCCCTGACCAGGTGCCGCTGCGATTGGCGCTGGCCTGGATGGTCACAGGGTTCCAACTGGAGACCCCGCTGTTGGGCGTTGCCGAGATGCTGCCGATGGCCAGAGGCAGAGGAGGACTGTCCGTGGTGAAAGTGCAGTCGACCCCATAGGCCAGTCCGGAGGCGTTTTGGGCAACCAGGCGGTAGTGGTATGTCTGCCCCGCCAGGAGGCCGGAGAGAGAGGCCGAGGTCGGCACCCAGCTATTCCCGCTTCCCACATTGCCATGCGCCGTCTCTTGCCCGTATTGGCTGGAGAGCCCCCACTGGAACCAGGCCGAGGTGGTCAGCTGGTGGGGGTGAACTGCTCCATGCAGCGTGGCTGCACTCTGGGAGAGGCCGTCCGTGGCTCCAGTCTGCGCCTCTGGCGGGAGGCTGGGGACGGTTAGGGCCACGCTCACTCCCTGACTTCCGCCGTTCGATGTGATAGAGACGGTGCTGTTATATGTTCCAGGCGCTTTAGCATCACGGGAGATCAACACGGTCACGTTTTGCCCCTGACCGCTCCCTAAAGATCCGGAACTTGGCGAGACGCCGGTGATCCAATCACAACTCTCCAAGGCATTCCAGGATAGCATCCCGCCTCCACTGTTCTGCACCGTGAAGATTTTCTGCGTGTCGCTGGCGCCGAAGTCCAAGGAATTCGGCGAGAGGGAGAGGGTGGGATTTGGCTCTGGGACCCCACCTTCGGTGGTGAAAGCCTTCAGGCAGACGTTAGTATTAGCGTAGCTGTCGGTGATGTCAGACCAACTCGTCCCGTTGGAGCTGACGAAACTCTGTCCTGCGCTGGCAGTGGCTTGGCTACTGTAGCCAGGTTCAGGGTATTCCAGGGCAACGGGATAGTTGCTTCCCGGTGTCGTCAGTTTTACAGCCACAACGAAGCCTTGCCCTGAAGGTAAAGTCACCATGCTGTCCAAAGGAATGGTGTGATAACCGGGAAATTCAATGGTACCGCTCTTCCTGAATTGCATGCTTGATAGCGCACCCCCCGAGTAGATCTCGTAGGAAGCGTTCATTACCGGCGTGTAGAAACTGACAGCTGCCAGGTTCTCTCCGTCACCGGCAGTGAAGGCATTGGCGAACCAGGCCATTGTGGAACTATCCAGTGTTCCCATCATGCCGACGGCGAGGCCGGTCACCCAACCCAGGGGATCATACTGGTAGATGTGGTCATAGTTGGTGGTCGACTCGGCGTTGTTGTACACCGCGACGTCGGTTATGTAATTGTTGTAACCGAAAATGCTGTCGTAGTAGGAGATATAGAAGTACCCTCCCTGGCCGAACCAGGTTCCCCAACTGTTGCGCACGATGAAGGCGCCGTTCCCGGGAGGCAGTTTATTAAACTTCGAGGCAGGGAAAGCATCATCCCAGCCGACAATCACAACCGCATGGTTGGGCTGCCTGGATCCCGAATAATAGAACGAATCATACATATCATTGAAAGAACCGTCGGACCACTTCATGGAGGCGCTCACCCCGCCATAGGTCATCACCGCGTTCTTGATCAGATCATTGTTAGTAGGCCCCGACTTATTTGGCAGGTAGAGGACTTCCTGGATATGTTTGTGGGGAGAGAGCCCCGGCGGTGTGTAGGAATCGCCATAGGCGTCCTCGTCCTGGCGGACCGGGCCTCCCCATCGCGCCAAATAGGCAGTGGCCATGTCATAAACCCCCCCATGATTGTACGGGCCTTCCGGGCTTGCATCGAAGCCGCTGTTCAGGACGAGGTTGTCCTCGGAGAATCTCCATGTTTCGCCTGGAAGGAGCGACGACTCGAGGGAACCGAAAGCGCCGAAGGCCCAACAAGTCCCGTAGTTGCCCTGGTCTTTCACCGGCGTCAGTTTGTTGAGGGAGCGCAGGTCGTAGCTGGATGGGAGAGCCCAGTCCGTCTGCGGTTGCGTTCTGTCACCCGCGCTCACTTCGGGGAGAGGGGCGTGGGGACTTGGGAGGTAACCCAAGGAATGACCATCTGCCGTGCGCTCGAGCTCGCCACTTTTTCGATCGTTCATATACTGGACGAAGGCAGGATTCAGGGGGGAAAGAGCAAGTTGCGCTTGGGGAGGTACCGCAGATACGGGCCTATTTAGTGAGGCCAGCAGCAAAATCACCAACCCAATCACCATGAGAATCTTCGGATCTTTCGTTTTCTCCTCGTCCGTCTTGCCGGCAAACAATCTCTTGCTCCTCGCTTACGGCATCATTCCGATGCTTTGCCCAATTCTACACCGGATTAAAGTTGCCAACTGGAATTTGCCTCGAATTGTTACTGTCAACGTTTAGTCGATCTATCTTTCGCAGCTCTTCTCTCATTGAGGTCACAATTCCCGAACAGATCCCCAGCAGGCCGGTCAGGGTCGCAGCACCTGAACCCAGTGGGGGCGCCTAGCGTTGACAGATCCTTGTTCTGAAGGTCGCTCAAGATTCCCAGGACAGCCTCCAACTCGATTACAGGGGCTTGCAGAATAGAGGATTCCATCTGGGCGGGTGCAGGTCAGGGTAATGGCTTGGTAGGGGTGGTGTCGCCGTACTGCTTGACCCGGGCCAGGTCGTAGCGGCCGTCCAGCTTCAAGAGAAAACCGCTCCAGGTGTCCGAGGACTTGTGCAGGCCAGCTTGATCTCTGCCTTCCGTTGTTTGGCCCGCTAAAGAGAGATGAAGATCTCATCCACTTCCAGGAAGAGAGGAGAGGGAGGACAACAGCTGAATTCACCATAATGATTCGCACTAACCGTACCGAGGATCGTTGTCTCACCAAAGATGTCACCGAACAAGGTGCCTGTATCTTGGAGGATTGGATCTGCAGTGATGGTCGATGGTCAGGAGATCTTCTCTTGGTAGGCATCGTAGAGTCGTTTGATCAAGACATCGATGCTTCGCGTCAGTTGGGTTGGATTGACCTTGGGCTGGCTCCTTTGGTGAAGTGTTGGGTAAAATATTATGTGATTGGGATCATTCCATTGCCAACCATGCTGTCTCTTACGTAGAATGAAGACAGGTTTCTACGAAAGGAGGAGATATTTATGGCCTTTTGTTCCAATTGTGGTAACAGAGTAGAGGATGGGGTACGGGTGTGCCCAAGTTGCGGCGTGAGGGTGGCTGGTCCTCCCTTGGCTGCTGCTTCTAGCGTGATTGCCTTCGATTGGGGGCAATTCCTCTCGGATCTTGCGGTGAAGCCGGCTGAGGCGTTCAAGTTATTGCGCCAAGCCAACCTCTGGTGGTTTCCCCTGGCTGTCCTTCTAACGGTCGGGCTCTTTTGGGGGATCAGCATCCTGATCGACACTCCCGGGTTGGCGGGGGGCTTCAAGGCGCGGCTCTTCTTCTCGCGTTTGCTGATACCCTTTCTCTATGTGCTTTTCGAGGTAGCTGCATTGAAGCTGGTCAGCGGTTGGTTTAAAGGGACAGGGAGCGATTTCCGATCCTTGACGAACAATGTGGCGGTCAGTTGGGCTGCTTTCCTCCCTTATGCCATTCTCGGTCTGATCCCCTCACGCGTCACTGACCTGATCTTCCTGATCATCTCTCTGCTCTTGCATCTTTGGTTGTTGACCGGCTTGCTGAAAGAAGAGGAAGGCTTGGAGATGGCGCCGGCTTTGCTGGTGGGAGCGATACCCCTCATCTTCCTGATTGCGCTTTTCGTCTTGCAGACTGGCCTCTTCGGGATTTTTATCTAGCGTCGCACGATCAAGGAGTAAACGAAAGAAGGGTTCTTTGGCCGAACTGGCCAAAGAACCCTTCTTCTTGCTTGAGTGGGGTGAGGTCTACAATCCCAAGCCGCGAGCGATGACAGCGCTTGCCTCGGCGCGGGTGGCGGAACTCTCCGGGTGGAAGGTGCCGTCCGGGTAGCCGGAGACGATCTTGGCGACGGCGCAGGCTTCAATCTGTCCGAATGCCCAATAGCCGGCGTTCACGTCACTGAAGGTAGGCATTCCGGAGATGGGAAGAAGCGTATTAACGCGACTCATGATGGCAGCGATCTCGGCTCGCTTGATCGGCGCGTCGGGGGCGAAGGTGCCATCCGGGTACCCTTTGATGAAACCCATTTCCACCAAAGCTAAGACATATCCCTTGGCCCAATGAGAACTCAAGTCACTGAAGTCCCCCTGGTTCGATGAAGCAGAGAGGTTCAAGGCGCGGCAGAGGATAGCGCTGAACTCGGCCCGGGTGATCGGCCGGTCGGGTTGGAAGGTGCCGTCCGGGTAGCCGGAGATCACCCCTTTCCCGGTCAGAGAGAGGATCAGCGCTTCAGCCCAATGCCCGTTCAAGTCGCTGAAAGAGGGAGCTAATGGGGTTGCGGTGGAGGTAGTGGATGGAGTAGGGGAGGGAGTAGCGGAAGGGGTCGGAGTTGGCGTGGAGATGCTGGGAGTCGGGGTCGGAGTTGGGGTTCCTCCCAGGCTTACCGTTACCGTAATTGGTTTGTAGGTTTCCGGTTCCTGCTCCAGCGTGTAGGTGTCGGTCGCCTTGGAGGTGAGGGTATAGGAGCCGGCTTGAGTGGGACTCCATTGATAGGACCAATCTCCTTCTCCAGGACGAGTGGCGGTAATCGTGCAGAGGACGGTAGTCGTACCCGTGGAGCCCAGGATCATCAACTCGACCTTGGCGATGCCGTCTTGGTCGCTGACCAACCCTTTGACTAGAATCGGCACTGCGGTGAGTACAGCGCCGTTGAAGGGCTCGCTGATCGTGGATCCAGGCAGGTCTGGAGGAGGTGGAGGGAGGTCGCTGTCAGCGCTCGCCGGCCAGGAGACGGTCAACAAAAGAATTGCAGTCAGCAGGATCACTGCGGTTTTTTTCATCGTGCATCCATTCCTTTCTGCCAAATTGGGGCTATAGTAGTCGGATGAGAGAGAATTGGCAATGAAGGTCTATTTCGCTCTGCCGGTGATCGCCGGTCGAACAGGCGCATTCCCTTTCCTGGATTTGCTCGAATTTCTTGAAGAGAAGGGACATCGTGTTTTGACCGGGCATCTCTTCCATCTGGATGCCCTCCCCGCAGAGCGGCAGGTGCCGCGTTGCCAGGTATTCGCGCGCGATATCCGCTGGTTGGAAGAGTCTGATGTTCTGATTGCCGAGGTGACGGCGCCTTCCACTGGGGTGGGCTACGAGGTCGCCCATGCCATCAGCCTGGGCAAGCCGGCACTATGTCTGGCAGAGGCGGGAGTCCCCGTCTCGGCCATGATTGAGGGCAATCCCGCCCTCACCCTGATTCGTTACCGCGATTCGGCTCTCGCGATAGAGGCGGTGGCTGATTGGCTGGAGCGATGGGTCGCGGCTGGACCAGCCGGCTAGCCAGGAACGAGAGGACAAGCAGCAGGATCACTATCATCGCAAAGGGGAGGATGGAACGGAAGAAGAGGTCGGGGGGAAAGAGCTGAAAAAGGAGATAATCCGGCCCCAACATCCAGGTGTCATTGCTGAAAGTGAGCAGATGGAACTGGAGGAAGAGGGTGTCGAAGGCCAGGAAGAAGGCCAGTCCTGCCGCTGCTAGAAAAGCCAAGGTGGCCGCCAGTGCCCAGGGAAAAGCTCGTCGCGCCCAAGATGGGTCGCGCCAAAAGAGAAGAACCACGAACGCTATAAAAGCCGTTGCAGAAATGATGGTCACCCAGCGGAGAATCCCCAATAGCCAGGCGATATCCGCTAGATGAACCTGTTCTTTCGCCTGGAAGCGCTGGAGCAATTCAAGGGGGAGTTCTTCCCTTCCCTGAAAGTAAGCAGCCAAGGCACGGTCCATTTCCTGCAACTGGGGGGTCGCTTGCCATCCTACTTGAACTTGCATTTCTTCATAATAAACGGGGTCGAAGGCCAACAGGCTGAGTCCAAGGCTGAGATAAACCAATGGCGCGAGGATCAACACGAAGATCAACAACAGAAGGCTGTATGGCTTTCTACCATTCGCTCCCCTCTTCCTGGTGGCTGGAATTCTCGTCAACGCGGCCAACGCTTCATCAGGTCAATGGCCAGGTGCACAGTCTGAGCGTGCAGCTCGATGGTGTCTTCGATCTGTACCGCATAACCGCCGGAGAAAGTTGTGACAAAGGGTATTTTACGCAAGAAACACCCTTCCAGCACCATTTCATCGCGTCTGCGCAATCCTTCCTTGCTCAACTCGAGGAGTCCCAGCTTATCTCCGCAGTAGGGATCGGTCCCGCCCAGGTACAGGACGAGCGCGGGATCAGCTTTGAAAACTTGGGCAAGACCATCCTCCAAAGAGGAGAGATATTGGTCGTCACCCGCTCCTGCGGGTAGACCGATATCCAAAGACCCTCGTTCTTTGGGCGGGTAGATGTCTTCCTCATGGATGGAGAAGGTGAAGACCCGTCGATCTTTTTGAAAGATCACCGCCGTGCCGTTTCCTTGGTGAAGGTCGCAATCCACGACCGCTACCTTGCGGGCGCCGTGATGGAGGGCGGAGAGGACGCCGATGGCCACGTCGTTGAGAAAGCAGAAACCCTCGGCGTGGCCAGGGAAGGCATGATGATTCCCGCCTCCAAGGTGGATGCCGACTCCCTGCCGCAGGGCTTCCTGCACGGCTAGCTCGGTGCCGGTTACTGCATAGCGAGCGGAGTCGATCGTCTCCCGGTTCACCGGCAATTCAGCGCGCCAAGTACGGGGCGTCAAGCGCAGAGCCTCCAAGTCGTCGAGGAAAGGAGCTTGGTGAACTTGTTGCAACAACGCGCGGAGAGGTAGACCAGGTTCGAGAAAATCGCACGTTTCTGCCCATCCTTCCCGGATCAGTTGCTCTTTCACCAACTGATATTTCTCGGTGGGGAAGACATGATGTTCCAAATGTACTGAGTAGTGCGATGAGTAGATGATCTTCGCAGGCAACATAAATTACACAGACTTTCTTTGAACCAGACCGTCCTTGGTTCGTTCTTCCAATCGACGGCTGCGGTTCTTACCCCTTTAGTAGTTTCCTCAGACTTCTCCTCGGCCCGGGCATTGTACCGCACCGACGATCGGGATGACCAGCCCGCAGCGGGGACAACGATGATCTTGACCTAGCGTACAGCGCAGCAAGGAAAAACCGGAGCGCTCGATCAAAATTGTTCCGCAGGAGGGGCACAATGTGTTCTCTCCCTTTCCCGCTATATTGCCCAGGTAGATGTAGCGCAGTCCCTCCTCCCGCCCAATCCGTTCTCCCTGCAAGAGTGATGAGAGGGGGGTGGGCGACGTTTCCTGCAGGCGGTAAGAAGGAAAGAAACGAGTCAAGTGCCAAGGCGTATCGGCTCCCAACTCTCGTGAAATCCACTGCGCCAGGCCGCGCAGCGTTGTCTCATCATCGTTCCTGCCGGGGATCAGGTTGGTTACCACTTCCAGGTGGAGACCATATTGCCGGCGCGCCAGGCGAGCAGCATCGAAAACTGGTTGGGAATCAGGAACTTGAGGGATCTGCCGCCAAAACTCCCGGCTCCAACCCTTCAAGTCGACCCGGTAGGCGTCCAACCAGGGAGCAAGAGTAGCCAGCGCTTCCGGGGTAATGTAGCCATTGGTCACTGATACTGTGTAGAGCCCCGCCAGCTTGGCCAGCCTGGCGCAGTCGAGGGTATATTCCAGCCAGATGGTCGGCTCGTTGTAGGTCCAGGCGATGCCGGCAGCGCCTTCCTTGATGGCCGCACGAAGGCAGTCTTGCGGCGAGAGTTCCTGCAGCCGGCCGGAATGAACTGGATCGGCCTGCGAGATGGACCAATTCTGGCAATGAAGACAACGCAGATTGCAGCCTATAGATCCCAGGGAGAGACACCGGCTGCCTGGGTGGAAATGAAAGAGCGGCTTTTTTTCGATCGGATCCACGACCAGGGCAGAGACCATACCGTAAGTCATCGCGTAAAGAATTCCCTCACGGTTTTCCCGGGCCTTGCAGAAACCACGCTTCCCCTCCTCGATCCGGCAACGTCGCGGACAAACGGCGCAGCGCACAGCTCCTCGCTCCAGCTTCTGGTAAAGGATCGCTTCGTGAAAGGCCATGCTCTATTGTACCGCCAGGAAGAAAATACGCCTTGGCTGACTCGATGCGCTTCCTCTTGGGGAGGCGCACAAAAATGTAGGGGCGGGTTAGAAACCCGCCCCACCAGATTCTGCTGTAGGCTATTTGTTTCTAGAAAGCGTAGACCACGCTGACAGTGACTTGCACCTCCAGTGTTCCAGCCTGGATGGGGGTGGGAGCAGCGGCGCCCTCTGCTGAAAGCGCCATGTCGTAGGATTTGTAGATCGGTACCGGTGAGTTGTAGCTGTCCATGACGTTCACTTCCAGGACATCCTTGATCGCCCGACCAGCCACTGCAAGAGCCGTGCTGGCTTTCACCTCGGCGTTTTGCATGGCCAGCTTGATGGCTTCCAGGCGCAGCTTGTCCGTATTGCGAAGGGTGAACTCAATGCCGCCAACGGTATTCGCTCCGGATTTCACGCAACCATCGATCACTTCCCCAGCCCGGGTAGGGTCGGAAAGGATGATCAGGACGGTGTTCTCTGCGCGGAAGCTGATCAGCTTCCCGTTGCCTGTTTCCGACCAGTCATATTGAGGGTAAAGCGAGAGACCGATTGTTTCCCACTCATCGGCTGAGGTCAGAACACGGCCGAGGGTGCTCTGAATGACATTCATTTTCTCGGCGTTCTTGGCCTGCGCGCTTTCAGCGGTAGCTTCTTCGGTCATCACGCCAAGCGTGATGCGAGCGGTATCCGCCTTCATTTTCAAGACGCCCTCGCCCGTCACCGAAATGCGGTTTGTCACCTGTACGTCTTGTGCCAGCGCTGCTTGCGTGGCAGGCTTAAAAGTAGAGAAACCCAACAGCATTAACCCCACCACCAGGATGGCGATGGTGATCCCTTTCCACAAATTCTTCATTGTTGCCTCCTTTTGCACTTGCGATTTTCCCGCAAAGTTTTTACCCTATTGGACGTGACCACACGAGCTCTGGTTCCCCTTTCCGTAAAGTTGTTCATTTTTGACTGGGACGGAACCCTTCAAGACTCTGCAGAAGGAACCCTCCTTGCCTACGAGACGATCTTTGAAGAGGCTGGAATCCCTCTCCAGCGCGCAGATTTTCTGGCAACCTACTCGCCTGATTGGTATCGAACCTATGAAGCTTTGGGGTTGCCTCGGGAGAAATACGAATGGGCGGATCGCCGCTGGTTGGAATTATTCAGCCGTTTTCCTCGTCAGCTTTTGCCGAATGTGCTAAAAACTCTACAGGCGCTGCGGGAGAAGGGATATCAAGTGGCGCTGCTTACAGCGGCTGCAGCGAGCCGCCTACGCCGTGAGTTGGAGGAGTACAAAATCGGTGGACTCTTTGACCATATACGGACAATGGACCAATACGGCGTCAGGAAACCTGATCCCAGCGCGCTCCTTTCTTTGTTGGTAGAGAGCGAGACAGCGCCGCACGAAGCGATCTATGTGGGGGACGCTGTCGAGGATATCCAGATGGGTCGCGGGGCGGGAACCTATACTTTAGCCGTCCCCAGCGCTTTCGTCTCGAAAGAGGCGCTTTGCGCCGCCAGGCCGGACTTCCTGGTTGAACATCTCGAGGGGATTCTGGAGATCCTCCCGAAGAAAGCTGGGGCGTGAGGTAATTGAGAGAGGAGATTAGCTAAGATGACCGAACCACAAACGGTGGCCGTCCTGTTGGGGGGGATCTCGCCCGAACGGGAAGTCTCTCTTGCTTCCGGTAAGATGGTGGCCAGTGGCTTGAAGGAGCAGGGCTTCCATGTTTTCGAGGTGGAGATTGCCACAGATGGCCGCTGGCAACAACGAGGACGGCCCGTTACGAAGACAGCGGTCTCCCACACGATGGTGGAAGCCCTTGACCCTTGGCCGGATATTGTCTTCATTGCCTTGCACGGCGCCAACGGGGAGGACGGCACAATCCAGGGATTCCTTGAGGTGTTGGGGCTTCCCTATACCGGCTCCGGCGTTCTGGCCAGTTCTTTGGGGATGGACAAATGGCGCAGCCGCATCCTTTTTCGTGAGGAAGGGTTGCGCGTCCCGCCAACCGTGAGGATCGATGCTGGGGGAGAGTTAAGAATCCTGGCGGCTCAAGCGGTGGATGAATTGGGATGGCCGGTCGTGGTGAAACCCAACGACTGCGGTTCCTCAATCGGCGTACGCATCTGCCGAGACCTCCCCTCTTTGATGGATGGCCTCGAAAAAGCCAGCGCGCTTTCCTCGCTGGTCTTGTTGGAGCGCTATCTTCCCGGCGTGGAGCTGACCGTCCCAATTTTGGGCAATGAACAAGCGCGTTCCCTTCCGGTGATTGAGGTCATTCCACCGGGGGAGTTCTTCGACTACTCCTGCAAATACGATGGCAGCACGCAGGAGGTCTGTCCCGCCCGGATCAAGACCACTCTGGCCAGCGAGGCTCAGGAGATAGCCCTTCATGCCTATCACCTACTGGGGGCGAGCGGCTTCAGCCGTGTCGATCTGATCTTCTCCAGCGACTGCCTGTACCTCTTGGAGGTCAACACCATCCCCGGTTTGACCAAAGAGAGCCTGGTGCCGAAGGCTGCACGAGCTGCGGGAATGAAGTTTCCTCAGTTGATGGCAGAGATCGTTCGGCTTGGTTTGGAGCGATCTGGCCGGTGACTCTTCTTCTTAGTGCCTGCCCTTTGCAGGAAGAGGTCCGTGCACAGATGGCGGAAAAGGCTCGTTGGTGGCGGGAACAAGGAGTGCTGCCTCGCCTTGATCTGATCCTCTGCGGTGATCAGGGACCCTCTGCCACGTATGCCGAGGGGCTCGCCAGAAGCGGCCGCAGTCTTGGTTTGGCAGTAGAGAAACACACGCTTCCGGAGACGCTCACTGAGGAAGATTATATGGCGCAATTGCAGCAAATCGGCGCTGACCCGGCAGTCCACGGCCTGCTTCCCCTGGTTCCTTTGCCGGCACAAATCCGCCGGGAAGTGGTAGCGCCGGTGATTCCCTTGTGCAAAGACGTGGATGCTATCAGCCCACACACACTTGGCCTCTTTTTTTCCGGACACCCTACCTTCATTCCGTCCACAGCACGAGCGGTCGATGAACTACTAAGTTATTATCGGATTTCCCTGGCCGGACGCCATGTGGTGATCATCGGCCGGGGGCCCTCCGCCGGCCGCGCTATTGCCTGGATGTGCCTGCAGCGGGATGCTACAGTGACGGTTTGCCATAGCAAGACCATTCATTTATCCGAGATCGCTCGCCAAGCGGAAGTCCTGATCTGTGTAGCCGGTCAACCGGAGATGGTTGGCGCCGCCTTTATCCGCCCAGGGGCAGTGGTGGTTGATGTGGGGATGACTTGGACGGGAGGGCGGCTGGTAGGAGATGTTTGTTTTGAAGAAGTGGAGCGATTGGCCTCAGCGATCACTCCGGTCCCTGGCGGGGTTGGCCCAATCACTACAGCTGTCTTGCTGGAGGCGGCCTTAGAGGCTACGGCCTTAAATAACATAGATGCTGCCGCAAGGGCGGGTTTGAAGTCACCCCCACAGATGCGGACTCAAGGGCGGGTTTGAACCCGCCCCTACAGATGCCGATGGTGGCTGGTTCAGCATTGCTGCGGGTTTCTTGACCCGGGACTCGGGATCTTGGACCATGGATGGTGGCACGCTGCGGCGGGCTGTTAGCAGCCGCAGGCTGTTTGGGAAAGTGAAGCATATCCAAATTCAGTTGGAAATCGAGAGGTGAAGACAATGACCTACAAAGAGGAGCTTGCTGCCAAAAGGGAACGCTACCTGCTTCCTGCCTACGCCCATTATTTTAAGGACTACCTTTTCCTGACGCGCGGGGAAGGACAGTATGTCTATGATGAAGAGGGTGGAAAGTATCTGGACTGTTTCGCCGGCGTGGCGGTAGTGAACTGCGGGCATAGCCACCCCCTCATTGCCCAGCGAGTCGCCCGGCAGATGGGGCAGATGGTTCACACCTCCAGCCTGATGCTGACCGAACCAATGGTCCTGCTGGCCGAGCAAATTGCTCAGCGCGCTCCTGGCCGGCTGCAACAGTCCTTCTTCTGCAACTCCGGCGCGGAGGCGGTAGAAGGGGCGACGGCTTTGGTGAAAGCATGCACCGACAACCACCAATTCATCGCTCTTCGCTCTTCCTTTCACGGCCGCACCTTGATGGCGCTCAGCCTGACCGCTCAGCGAAGTTGGCGCGGGAAAGGTCCCTACGCTCCAGGTGTGATCTTTGCCCCCAACCCGTATTGTTACCGCTGCGCTTTCAAGCTTAGCTATCCATCCTGCGGCATCGCCTGCGCTACCGATATTGAGGAGGCTATCCGCACTTCCACCAACGGTCAGATTGCCGGATTCATAGCCGAGCCGGTGCAAGGGAATGGCGGCGTGGTGGTTCCTCCGCCGGAGTATTTCCCGATTGTCGCTGAGATCATTCATCGATATGGCGGCCTTTTCATCGATGACGATATACAAGCTGGTTTCGGCAGGACCGGGAGATGGTTTGGCATTCAGCACTTCGCGGTCAACCCGGATGTCATGACGATGGGTAAGGGAATCGCCAACGGGCTTCCTCTGGGCGCCTTCATCGCGACACCTGAGGTGGCTCCCGGCTTGTTGCAGGGTCAACATTTCTCTACTTTCGGTGGGAACCCAGTGACTTGTACGGCTGCTTTGGCTGCCATCGAAACAATCGAGGGAGAGGGGCTGGTAGAGAACGCTGCCCGCATAGGCGATCTTTTCCGCGTCCAACTGGAGCGTTTGGCGGAGCGACACCCATCCATTGGCGAAGTCCGCGGCTTGGGCTTGATGATCGGCGTGGAGCTGGTGAAGGACCGCGGTACGCGCGAACCATATTCCCAAGGACTGATCCAACTGGTCGAATTCTGCCGCACGCGCGGCTTGCTTGTCGGAAAATCCGGCCTTTTCGGCAATGTCTGCCGAATTACGCCTCCACTCTGTTTCACCGGCGAAAATGTTGCTTTGGCTTGCCAAATCTTGGATGAAGCACTGACTGAGATTGAGAAGGTCTCCTGAAAGAGGAAGGGTGGCTCACAGCAGGCACGCGAGGGTAAGAACGGGTGTGACAAAGAGGTGCGAAGGACACTGGCATTGGCGCGGCCGAGACTTCAAAGCTAGGATTCTTTTCTCGCAGAAGGGAGTGGCCACGCAGATCCTCCTTCAAGCCAAGGGTTGCTTCTTTCTTCTGGACTGTGGCGATGGGACGCTGCGCGATCTGCTCTCCCTGGGAGAAGATTGGATCCACGCCTTGCGCGGTGTTTTCCTCAGTCATAATCACCCCGACCACACAGCCGGCCTCTTTGCTTTGCTCTCTTTTTTACGATTGCGCGGGCGGGAGGAAACGCTGGTCATGGCCAGCCCCTCTCGTCAGCTCGCGTTGGGCATCAACTACTTTAGAGACTCTTTCTTCGGCGGCTTCCCCTTTGAGATACAATTCAAGGAGAGCGGTTTATCTCCAATTCACCTCTGTGGTTGTGAAGCAAGCGCTTTTGCCGTACCCCACTGCGAACGGACCAGTTTCTTCGGAACTGCCGGTTTAGTGCCTGCCATGGGATATACCTTCATCGGCAGTACCGGGGAACGGGTTGTCTATAGTGGGGACACGGGATGGTTCGAAGGTTTAACCAGTATTTTTCAAGATGCCGACTTGGCCCTCATTGAGGCAACTTTCAGCCAACCAAAAGGCGAAGGGAGGCACCTTACCCTTCGGCAAGCCGAAGAACTGGCCAAGCTGGCTAAGTATGCTCTTTTGGTGCATCGATGAAAGAAAAGAAAGGCAAAAAAGGAAAAATGGTCGAGCCGGCCGGCCAGCCGCAAAAATACGACCCTCGAAGCGAGGAGACCGGCATTCCTCGAACAGGTTGGACTGAATCTGAGCAGGTAGATAGCTTGAGGCAGCCTGATTCCATCAAGTTGTTCATTCGACCGATCAGCGTACACGATCTAGAGCGTATCCTCGAGATCGAACAGGCTTCCTATCGTACCCCTTGGACCTCTTCCGATTTCTTCCGCGAAATTTCGTTTAATCAGATGGCCTACTATTATCTGGTTGAGGCGGGGGAGAAAATAGCTGGTTTCATTGGCATGTGGCTAGTGGTCGATGAGGCTCATATTACCAATATTGCTGTATCGCCGGATTTCCGGCGTCAAGGAGTTGGAGAAAAGTTGCTCCTTTTCGCCCTGGAAATAGCCAGACAACATGGGGCTCGGTGCGGTTTCTTGGAGGTACGGGTGAGCAACGCACGAGCCCTTAACCTCTACCTTAAACATGGTTTCCGCTATGTCGGGCTGCGAAAAGCCTACTACCGCGACAACGATGAGGACGCTTTCTTGATGGAGGTGAAGCTTTAAGCTTCGCCGGAGGAAGCTGCTTCTAGTTCTTTCTTCTGCTTCACCCTCTTCAGCCGAAACATATCTTCTCGTTCTCGTTGCTCCAAGACTGATTTGATATAGGTGATCTCCTCCCGCAGCCGTGGGATCACCACTTGCTCGAGCGCATTGACCCGTCGTGTCGTTTTCTTGATCTCGCTGCCCATCTTCTGGATCTTGATCTCCAGACCGGCAATGGGCGCCAGACTTTCCAGGAAACTCTCGAAGGCGTCCGCCGCCTCGGTAATGGAGTAGCTTTGCCACTGCGGATTCCACCCTCGCTGGTGTGGTAAACGCCGCAGTGGTGGACATTTCAGGTCCGGAACGCGGACTCCCCAGATGTTGCGTGTTTCAATCGAGGCTTCCACGGAACGAGCGCCCAATGCTCCCAAGGTGTCCAGCACTTCGGGACTGGCATGAGATTTGGCCAAAGCCAAGGCAAGATAGGCTTTTTGGCTAAGCTTCTCCAGTTGGTCTCGCTGTTGATAAGCTTGGCGAACCATGTCAAAAAAATCAGCCACCAGTGCATCGCGCTTTCGTTTCAACAGATCCACCCCCTGAAAAGCCAAGGAGATTTGGCCTCTTCTGGCCAGGAGGTTCATCCGGGTGGGGCTGATGCTTTCCACGCTAGACCTTCCTCATAGGGCGGGTTTGAAACCCGCCCCCACAGCGATATTGACAGCCTGCGGCAGCACGTTCTGCGTACACCTCATCAACCCCGGCGCGTACTTTCCGCATGGTGCTCCCATAAATCTTCCATTCCGGGCACGTAGTACTTCCCCAAACTATTGCGCGAGATGCGCTTCAACTCGCGTTCGGGAAGGTGGGAGAGGAGATCCCAACCCAACTGCAAGGTCTCCTGAATGGAGCGGTCAGAGCTACCCTGATTGATCATCTGCTGTTCGAAGGTCTCTGCCAGCTTCAAGTACATGCGGTCCGTGGGAGTGAGGGCTTCCTCACCGATGATGGCCACCAGTTTGCGCAAGTCTCGCCCGGTGGAATAGGCCGCATAGAGCTGGTTGGCCCACTCGCGGTGATCCTCGCGGGTGTGTCCGGCGCCGATGCCGTTATTCATCAAGCGGGAGAGGGAAGGGAGGACATCGATGGGTGGGAAGTAGCCGAGACGATGCAGTTGGCGCGAGAGAACCAGTTGGCCCTCGGTGATGTATCCGGTGAGGTCGGCGATAGGGTGAGTGATGTCGTCGTCCGGCATGGTCAGGATCGGGATCTGAGTGATTGTGCCGTTCCGGCCCTTGATCCGGCCTGCCCGTTCATAGATGGTGGCCAGGTCAGTGTACATATATCCGGGGTATCCTCGGCGGCCGGGGATTTCCTCGCGGGCTGTGCCAACCTCGCGAAGAGCTTCGCAATAACTGGTCATATCGGTGAGAATCACCAGCACATGGTAGTCATGCTGGTAGGCCAGATGCTCAGCGCAGGTCAGCGCGCAGCGGGGAGTCAGCAAGCGTTCGATGGTCGGGTCGTCGGCTTTGTTCATGAAAACCACTGTCTTGCTCAAAGCGCCGGTGGATTCGAACTCGTGGATGAAGAAAGAAGCTTCGCGATGGGTGATCCCCATAGCAGCGAAGACCACGGCGAACTCCTCGGCTTCTCCTAAAACCTTGGCCTGGCGGACGATCTGGGCGGCGATCTCATTGGCCGGAAGGCCTGCTCCGGAGAAGATGGGCAGCTTCTGCCCCCGAACCAGGGTATTGAAGCCATCGATGGAAGAGATGCCGGTCTGGATGAATTCCTCCGGCTTGGCCCGGGAAGTAGGGTTGATCGGGGAGCCGATGATTTCGGGACGCGCTTCGGGAATGATCGGGGGAAGGCCGTCGATCGGCTCGCCCAAACCATTGAAGCGACGGCCGATCATCTCCTTGGAGACAGCCAGCCTGGCTACATCTTCCTTCAAGCTGATACTGGTGTGAGCAATATCAATGCCCCGGGTCTCCTCAAAGACCTGGATTACGGCATGCCGCTCGGAGATCTCGATGGTTTGCCCGCTCCTGATCGAGCCGTCCGGCAGGTAAATGTTCACCAAGGAGCCGTAGGACAGATCCCGGGCTCGCTCGACGAACAGAAGAGGGCCCGAGACGTAGGAAATAGTCGTGTATTTCTTTTGCGCGAGATCCATGACGCCCTCCTAGTTGAACTCTTTTTGCAGCCGAGTGAGGAAATCGTCCAGGTAGCTGGGGAACTCTTCCCGCGAGATGTCTTTCATTCGGGAGATCTCCTCCACTTCCGGCAAGTTGATGATCGCTCCCACTTCTCGCTTGCCGCGGCGCAGTGTCTCTGCGGCTAGATCGTAGAATAAGAGGATGGATTTGAGGATGCCGTATTGCTTGTTCATCGGACAATAGCCATCCACAGGAGAAAAGGCGTTCTGTTGCAGGAAGTCCTCGCGAAGCATCTTGCCAGCCTCAATGAGGAGCCGTTCGTTGTCCTGCAACGCATCCGGGCCGACAAGTTGAACGACCTCCTGCAGGGCTGCCTCCTGTTGCAGCAAGGCCATCATTCGGCGGCGCTGGTCGACAAAGTCGCGGGCAACCTGTGTGCTGTAATGAGAGGCCAATTGATCGGAGTAAAGTGAATAGCTGCGGCTCCAGTTGATCGCCGGGAAATGCCGCCGGTTGGCCAAGCCTGCGTCCAGCGCCCAGAAGGTGCCGACGATGCGCAGGGTGGCCTGGGTAACTGGTTCGGAGAAATCTCCTCCGGGAGGAGAGACCGCACCGATCACCGTAACAGAGCCGTTTCCAGCATCCTTGCCAAGGCATATCACGCGCCCGGCTCGCTCGTAGAAAGCAGCCAGCTTGCTGGCCAGATAGGTTGGGTACCCTTCCTCTCCGGGCATCTCCGCCAGACGAGAGGAGATCTCGCGCAGCGCTTCCGCCCAACGACTGGTTGAGTCGGCCATCAGCGCTACCGAAAAGCCCTGATCGCGGAAGAACTCGGCGATGGTGATCCCGGTGTAGATGGAAGCTTCGCGAGCTGCCACAGGCATGTTTGAGGTGTTGGCCACCAAAATGGTGCGCTCCATCAGCGGCCGGCCGGTGTTGGGGTCTTCCAGCTCGGGAAACTCGGTGAGCACTTCGGTCATCTCGTTGCCGCGCTCTCCGCACCCTACATAGACGATCACCTGGGCATTGCCGAACTTGGCCAGGGTTTGCTGGACCACCGTCTTTCCGGATCCAAAAGGTCCGGGAATGGCAGCGGTCCCTCCCATGGCTACCGGGAAGAGCGTGTCGAAGATGCGTTGCCCGGTGACGAACAGCTCATCGGGGTCCAACTTCTGACGAAAAGGCCGGGGAGCGCGGACCGGCCAGACTTGCATCAAGGATAGCGGCGTACCGTCCTCCAGCTCGCCGACAACCTGGTCTACCCGGTACCGCCCAGATTCTATTCGCTTGATCCGGCCCTCCACCTGCGGGGGGACGAGAATGTGCAACGTGAAGCTCTCTGTCTCCCGTACAGTGCCCAAGATATCGCCTTGTGAAACGAGGTCGCCGGTTTTTGCCGTTGCCTGGAAATCCCACACTGATGTTCGAGACAGGGCGTTGGCTGTGATGCCGCGGGCGATAAAATCGCCGGATTGCCTGCGGATATCGTCAAGTGGTCGCTGGATGCCGTCGAAGATAGCGGAGAGGAGACCAGGTCCCAACTCGACGGTGAGGGGAAGGCCGGTGCTCTCGACCGGTTCCCCCAGGAAAAGGCCGGAAGTTTCCTCGTAGACTTGGATGAAGGCAGTATCACGATCCAGGCGGATGATCTCGCCTACCAATCCTTCCTTGCCGACCCGGACGATATCGTACATCCGTGATCCGGTCATCCCCTTGGCGATCACCGCGGGGCCGGATATTTTGATGATCTGTCCCATTATTCTTACCTCAACTTCACGTAGTAGCCGATGGCTTCTTTGACCATCTCTGCAATGTGGTCGGCGCCCTTCACCGCGCATGGGCGTGGAAAGGGGATCACCACCGGCAGGTCCATCCCCTTCAGCCGGTGCTCGAAGGCCTCCTCGATCCAGGGCAGATAGTCTTCCTGGACACCGATCAAGCCGATTTGGGGGTTCTCCAACATCATGCGAAAGGCAGCTTCCACTTCCGCGCGGTTCTGGGCGCTGTATACCTCAACCCCGGCCAAGCGGAAACCACTGGCCAGATCGCGATCAGTGAGCAGCGAGACCCGGAACAAGTAAGTTCTCCTTCACTACCTCAGGATCGAGGCCATATTCGATCGAACGGCCGATCAGGCGCAGATTGGCAATTTCCGTCTCCTCCTGGAGCAAGTAAGCCAACAAAACGCCGATCCCCAGGGGATCTTGCCGGTAAACGCGGGCGCTTTCGGCTAATGATCTCTGCTCCATCACTCGCTCCAACTCAGCGGGATTCTTGGAGGCCAAGGCATATCGCAACGAAGGGTAACGCTGCAACCGCCGGCGCGAACGCTCCAAAGAGTCTGGATCAGCCAAGATCAGGAAATCTTTCAAGGTGAGCAGGCGACCTCCCGGGATGAAAGCAGACGATGGAGAGATATCGCGGGGCAGTTCTCGCAGGATCGTTGCGGCTCGCAAGTTCTGTTGGTCCACTTGATCTCGAAAGATGCGGGCCAGCACTCGGCAAATCGGGGAGAGAGAGTGAGCCAATCGGCCTTGAACCATCTTGAAGAAACCCTTCTGAAGTGCTGTTTCAATCAGGAAAGGGGACTCCTCATCTTTCAGGGATGCAACCGTCTCCGCCAAGGGATGCTTCCAAAGAGCCAGCATCTTGGCTATTTCTCGCCAATTTGATGCCTTTTCCAGTTCCTCGATTTGTTGACCGCTCAAAGCGCCGTACAAAGGCGTCTCTTGGTCCCCGGTTTTGCCACTGCGGAGCCGTCCGGCGATTCGCAGCAGGTTAAGCAAGTCCAAGCGCCAAAGTTCAATCTGGAGTGCTAAAGCAGGTTTGCCTTGGATAAAACTGGCCAGTTTATTGAGTATATCCTGCCAGTGGAGGGAGAGAGCGCGATCAAGGGTAGACAGGTTGGATCCCTGGGCTCGCGTCTCTTCGATGGCATTCTGATAATCGGTGGTCAGCAATAGAGAAAACAGTTGTTCCAGTGACCCGGCTTTGATCAACTCGACCCAATCTTTGGGCTGCAGCATACGACTGTGCATGCCCTTCAGGCGCGCGTTGATATAACCAAGGTCTCCGGGCACGCTATTCTTTGGCCCCCGGCATGGTTTTCCAGAGCAGTTCCGCCGCTTTTCCCATCAGGAGCGGCCAAGCCTTTTCCAAGCGATCCGGGAGGGTGTCGCGCACTTCAATTCTACCGTCCGCAGTCTTCGCCAGCAGCCCGGGAGGAAGGGTTTCGTCCTGGATGACTTTCCTTCCAAGATCGCTACCCAGGAGTTTTTGATCGAGGGGGTGGACGGTAAATACCCAAGAATCCTGGTCCCCTTGGGACTGGGACCGCTGCGCCTCAGTGCGGCCGCCTTCATCGAAATCTCTTGCCAATCGCAAGAAAACCTCCGGGTAGCGCGCATCTTGGCGGAAATCAGCGAGGGTCTCTTTGGTTTTGGCCAGCGCCACTTGCAACCAACGAGTCTTCTCTTCCAGGATCTGGGTTTGTCCCTTCAAGGCTTGTGTTTTCTTGCTCTTCTCCATCTCTGCTTCTGACCAATGCTGCCAGTAGAGATCTGCTTCGGCGAGAGCTTTCTCGGCCAAGTGGCGTGCGGCTTGGACGGTTTCTTTAGCATAGGATCGGGCTTCTTCCAGGATCCGTTGCTGTTCGACCGCAGCTTCTCCCTCCAGCAAACGGATCAGAGCATCGTTCATCGCTTAGGCCAGGATCAGGATCAAGAGGGCGACAACGAAGCCGAGAATAATCATCGTCTCGGGGATCGCCTCAAGGATGATCAGCAGACCGCCAACCTCAGGCCTCTCGGCTAAGGTTCCGGCTGCCGCAGCGCCGATGTGGGCCTGCGCATAGGCCGAACCGAGAGCAGAGAGACCGACCGCAAGAGCTGCTCCAATCGCCTTCCAATTCGTGGAGGAGGCTGCAGCGGCGTCAGTGGGGGTTTCTGCGGCCATGGCGAAAGGCGCGATGGCACAGAGGACCACCAGGGCTAGCAGTGTGGCAAATAGCACTTTCTTCATTCTTATGCTCCTTTCTGGATGGCTTTCGCCAATGGTTTGTATGGATTTCCAGAATACTCGTGATACCTGAATTTGGAGAAGAATTCAACGAAGTGAAGACGGGCGGACTGAACGATCGGACTGATGATCGCCAGGGTAAGGAAAAGAAGGTGACAAATAGCGCCCACGATGAATCCAATGATCGGGTTGCCCATCAGTCCGCCGATCTGGTTGGCGGCGAAGGCAAGGTAGACCGAGGCGACACCGATTCCCATGAGACGGGAGTAGGACAGAATGTTTCCAGTCGTCGAAAGCGGCTCGGTGATCCCGGTGATGGGCCCTTTGATGGCAATCACCCCAATCCAGCCGATGACTAGCAGCCCAAGGCCGAGATAGAGGAGGAAAGAAGGTAAAATGCCGGTTCCAGCGAGAAGGGCCAGGAGTAGGCCGACGATCCAACCCAAGAGAGAACCGGCCTCGATGGCTTCCCGGTAGGCTCGTTCCCGCAGTGCCATGACGATCTCCAGGAAAAAGCCGAGGAAAATCTGAATCACCCCGATGGCCAAGGAAATGACCAGAAAAGTCAGGATCCCAAGTTGTGTCTCACGGTTGATCAAGAGCGGATGGATGCCAAACGCTTCCCCGAGGGTGCCGAAGAACTCGCCGAAGAGAACCCCGAAAAAAATGGTCCAGGCTGTACAAATGAGGCCGATCTGAGCGACTGAGCGCATTGTTCCGGGCTTGCTGCGAAAAAAAAGAAAGAGCAAGGGGATCAGGAAGAGGAGACCATAGCCGATGTCGCCAATGATCAAGCCAAAAAAGAGGGGAAAGAAAAAACCGACGATCGGCGTTGGGTCAACGCGGTCGTAGCGAGGAGGCCGGAAGACGGAAAGCAATAGCTCGAAGGGCTTAAAGAAGGGCTTGTTTTGCAGCAGCACCGGAGCCTTCTGCAATTCATGCTCGCTGGTCTCCAGAAGTTGGAGCGTCACTTGGCCACTGAAGGCTTGCTCCAGCCGGGAGCGGAATGAACTCACTCGCAGCGTTGGGATCCAACCGGAGAGGAAAAAGGCAAAGTGTGAGCGACCGGCGACCTGCAAAGCTTTCTCCCGCTCGATCAGATCCAGCAACTGAGCTTTGGCCTGCTCAAGATTGGCGCGCTGTTCAACGGCTATTTGGGTGAGCTGTCGGGTGAGTCCTTCGATCTCCTCCGGCAATTCAGCTAAACGATGTGTCATCCGTTTTACCCGATCCGCGGCTGGAAGGCCTTCATCACCCGATGGCAACCGCAATTCGGCGAATCCATGCTGCTGGAGGGCGGCTCGGACAGAAGAAGCATCGCTCTTGGGGTAGGCGATGACCTGTGCGGTGAGGCCTTCCTCTATGGTCTGGGAAACCCATTCGATTCTCCCGGCGAGTTCCTTCTCCAGTGAGTTGTGCAGTTTGGCCAAGTTTACTCGTTCACGGGGCATGGAGAGGAAACCGAGAGCTTCTAGTCGTGGGCTGGCCTGTAATGCCGACAACAAGGGGAGAAGCACGTGCAGGGCTTTTTGATAGGTTGCCAAGAAGCGCTTTTCCTCTTCCAGGTGGGAAAGCCGGCTGCGAATGCCGACGACTTCCTGCTCTAAAACTTCAAGAGCCACCAGCGGCCCGGGAGAAGAGTCGGCTGGTTTTCGCGGGAGGAGGAGAAGAAGAGCCTCCAACCGTCCCAGCTCCTTCTCCAAAGGGGGGAGGCTCCGATTCAGTTCTTGGGGATCACGATAAGGTGAAAGCCCATCCTCGTCGAGTTGTTCCACCTGGAATACACCCTCGTCTTGGATGAATGCCAGCAACTCCGGCAGGAGGGGCTTCTTCCCTGCCAGCAGGAGTTTCCGCATTCGTGTGATCATTCGGCTGGTAGAACCTCCCGTGCGAGAAGCTGTACAGCCTCCTCCATGTTCTTTCCGGCCAGAAGAGCCACTTGGCGCAAAGACTCAGCTATTTGCTGCGCTGCAGCGGACTCTACTTGCTGGGTTTGCGCAGATAACGCTTGCTTGCGCTCCATCGCCAAGTTATCGATCTTCCGCCGAGTGACTTCCTCGATGGCATGGGCTTCCTGATCGGCTTCCTGCCTGATCGCTTGGGCTTGCGCCGCCGTTTCCGTCAAGGCTGCATCCAACTGCTCTTCGCGTTGGCGAACGGCTAGTAAAGGGTTTACGCTTCCTGATATGGAATTGATGGGTTCTTTTTTCTCTTTCATCATCTTTCCGTATTGCGCCTGATTCTAACAAAGGACAGGCAAGGAAAGCAAAAGGCGGGCATCTCGTCCGCCTTTTGCCGTATGCTCTTCGTGCTGTTCGTTACTTCTTGCCTTTTCCTGCTGGTTTTACAATTTTTACGGCGTCCTTAAGCTGCTTGCCAGGAGTGAACTTAGGCACCTTCTTCTCAGGGATGACGATGGCCTGACGAGTGCGCGGGTTGACACCTTTCCTCTTGGCACGGGAGGAAATGGCGTAAGTCCCAAAATTCACGAACTGGACTTTTCCACCCTCTTTCAATACATCCCGGACCAGGGCATGGTAGTCGTTGACGAACTCCTCAGCCTCTTTTTTAGTGCGGGCCTCACTCATCTTGGCCAGCTTGTCGATGAACTCCTGTTTATTCATCGAATCACCTCCTTATCTCAACTCGCCTGCCCGAAAGATGCAGGCGGCTTGTGGAAAGAAGCCCTTTCCACGCTTTATTATACGGCGATTGCCCATGAGATCAAGAGTTTTACGCCTATTTTGAAAAAAAAACTGCACTGATCACTCTTCGATGGTGATCTTGGTCCCCAGCGAAGCCCAATCATAGACTTGCCGGGCATTATCGGGGAGCAGGCCAACGCAACCATGACTCCCGGTCCAGGTCGGCTGTTTGCCAAAATACTCTTCCGGTTTCCAATAATTACCGTGGATGGCATAAGTACGTCCAATGAAAAAGAGGCACCAAGGGACGTTCTCCACGCGGTACTCCAAAGGCGTGCCCACGGCTCCTTCCATCGTGGTGGAAGAAGATTTGCTGAGAACCTCATAGATGCCAGGGGGTGTCTCCATCCCTTGTTGGCCGGTGAGGATGGGAAAAGTGGCGATTACTTTGTCCGCTTCGAGCAGGTAAAGGATCTGCAATCCCAGCGAGACGCGGATCTCCCGCGTGCGGAGTTGATTGGCTTGCATCAAAGACGAGCCAATCTCTTGAAGCGGCGCCAGCATGGCTTGCGGCAATGACAGCATTGCATCGACCCCCCCGCTTAATGCCCCAAGAAGGTTCCCGGTGGGGATGGAAGCGACGAGTGGTTCAACGGGAGCAGCCAAAGACCCCCCCAGCGAAGCGCAGAGGAAAAAAACCAAGGCGAACCCAATAATTGAAAGAACCTTATCCATCTTTATCATCAATAAACACTCTCGGTGGTTAAAAGAGCAAAATTGGTGCCAAAATCATAAAGGCTTCCGACATGGAAGCCTTTATGATTGTCTAAGTTTGTAGGATCTTCAAGGAGTAATGCGGCGGGCGCCCCAATAGTGGGCCAGGTAAAAACCTGTCAGCTCTTCGTAACAAACGACCGCTCCAGGCTCAGGTGCGTGAATGAACTGGTTGTTCCCCGCCCAGATGCCCAGATGAGAGACGCCGTAGCGGTAGGTATTTTGGAAGAAGATGACATCGCCTGGTTGGAGGTCGGCAAATTCCACCGGCGTGCCGTAGGCCGAGATGGCTTCCGCCCCGTGAGGCAGTGATACGCCTAATTGCCCGAAAAGATACATCACGTAACCGGAGCAATCGAAACCCTCCTCAGGTGAAGCCCCACCCCAGACATAAGGAATGCCTAAGTATTCCCTTGCTTCGTCAAGGACCAAGGCGTCTCCACCAGATGACGCGGGAGGGATATCCACCGCCAAGGCTTGATCGCTTTCTTGCAGCTTGGCAATGTCGGCAGGGAGGGTGTTCACCAGCGGTTCACCGCCTGGTTCCCCGCCCAAAGCCTCGATGACAGCCTCGGGATTGGTGTCGACGAGGTATTCGCCATATACCCAGGCCTCCGAGTCCGCCAACTGGATGCGGCACCAACGGTCCTTTTCCTCCAATACGGTAACGAGAGTTCCCCCGGGGAGCATTTGAATCCGCTCAGCGTCGGTGTTTGGACCGGAGCGGACATTGAGAGCTTCTACGGTGACCATCTTGATCTGGCTTGGTTTTGGGGCTTCCGGCAAGAGATCTGGAGAGATCTTCCCAGGTTCGGTGAGGTAATCGCTCTTCATCCAGCCGACTTGATCGTGGTAGAGAACTTTAGACCATCCCTCGGCTTGCTCCAGGATCGAAAGTACCGTTCCATAAGGCGCCAACTCAATAACAGTGGCTTCCAAGCTCGGTTTGGCGCGCAGGTTAAGAAATTCCGCATCGACCGCTTGGACCTTCTCGGCACGCAGATACTGAGCGGAGACCCAACCTTCCAGATCGCCCCAAAGAACCTGTGCCCACCCCTCATTTTTTCCAAGAACAGTCAAGCCCACTCCCTCCTGCAATGTTGCCAGGATCTCATCGCTGGTGCTGGGGCCGGCCCGCAGGCGCAAGCTCTCCACAGTAACGACATGGGTAATGGCGGCAGGAGCGGCTTGCACTCCAAAAGGAAAAGCGGATAGCGCAATGGCCACAATGGATCCGATGATCAGCAGACGTTTCAGCATACTTTTTCCTCCTTTTGCCACTTGGTCCAGCCAAAGAGCCAGGCTGGTTGCTCAAAGAGCTTACAGCACTGCCTAAAAACTTGTCAACCCTTTGCGCTGGGTATCCATCCACCAATTGCTGAAGCAACCTTGGAAGCTGCGTCATTTTCCCATTGGGTCCTCTCGAAAGAGCCGCAGAAAGCGTATAGAATAGAAATGAGAGCAGGTCGGACGGCCGCGGGGCATCCCCGAGGAAAGTCCGAACTCCGCAGGGCAGGGTGCTGGGGAAATCCCAGTGAGGGTAACCTTAAGGAAAGTGCCACAGAAAATACACAGCGGGCGACCGCAATGGTGAAATGGCGAGGTAAGAGCTCACCGGCAGCCGGGTGACCGGCTGGCCAGGCAAACCCCACCCGGAGCAAGATCAAATAGGAAGGAATGGAGTGGCCCGCTCCCCTTCGGGTTGATCGCTAGTGGGGCAGGGCAACCTGTCTCCCAGAGAAATGACCGTCCCCTTCGCAAGAAGGGACAGAATTCGGCTTATAGACCTGCTCTCATCAGAACGGAATAGAGAGGGGTAGGGCGGGGAATCGAGTGGGGAGATTTTTATGAGTTTAACTTCTTTGACTTTCACCCTGTTTGCGCATAGAATAAATTTTCATGTTTGAATACATGTTGGACCAATGCCAGGGCGAAAGAGAGGACTGATCGATCGATGAGGCGGGACAACCCGATCTTGGTAGACAAAATACCACAGCTCTTCAATTTTGAGAAGCACAAGCCGATCCTTGAGATGCCTGACCTGCTGGATCTTCAGAAGAAATCCTACCGTGATTTTATGGACGAGGGGCTGCGCGAGGTTTTTGAGGAAATCTTCCCCATTCGCGATCAAAACTACGTACTAGAGTATGTGGGCCACGATTATGAGACACCGAAGTATGAGGTGCAGGAGTGCAAAGATAAAGGATTCAATCATGGTGGCGTCCTTAAGCTGAAAGCTCGCCTTCTCGTGAAAGATACCGGGGAAGCCAAAGAAGGAGTGGTGGTAATCGGGGAGCTGCCCAAAATGACATCCACCGGCAGCTTTGTGATCAACGGCACCGAACGGGTGGTGGTAAGTCAGTTAATCCGCTCGCCCGGTGTATATTTCAGCCCACTGCCTGAGAAGACCACGAGTGTAAGGGGATTCTCTTGTACGGTAATCCCGGACCGAGGCACCTGGTTGGAGTTTGAGCTGGAGGAAGGCATCCTAACCCGCGAAGGCGGGATTTTCGTGAAAGTGGATAAACGCTCCAAAAAGATCCCAGTGACCATTTTGCTGAAAGCCCTTGGATACAGTTCGAACCAGGAACTGGCTTTGTTGCTGCGTCAATTCCAAATGCGTGCAGTTTCTTTGACTGAGATGGTCATTCCAAGGGTAACCGTTGATCTAGGAGCACGAAAACAACTCGATGCAAAGCTCCATGGACTGCGGCAGAAAGCGCTGGGTGCGGAGCAAGAAGGTGAAGGCGAAGCGCTGGATTTGGCTTCGGCACTCCATCGTTGGCTGGAGACCCTCCCTCGGAAAGAAATGGATCTCCGTACTGATGCACCGCTACGGAATGCCAAGCAACGCTTGCAACAGAAGCTTCTATTGCAGTTCAGCCGGCCGGAGAAGTTGATCGCTGAGGCGCTTTCGGAATTGACCGGGAAAACGCTGGCTGATTCCATTCAGGACCCTCGCTACGCTCGCTTGGTGGCCGAGACCGTGAAAGACCCCAATTCAAATGCAGTGATCGCTGAGAGCGGCTCTGTCCTTAGCCAGCGATTGCTGCAGCAGCTTCGTCAGTCCGGTTTGGAAGAGGTCAGCCTGATTGTCCCGCTTCGATCCCAGCTGGAGGGATATCTTAAGGAACTAACCCTGGCCGAGACCGTGAAAGATCCCATCAGCAGCCGTATCTTGGCTGAACGAGGGGATATCCTGACCGAGCGCGCACTTTTTAGCATGAATAAACTGGAAGCGGTTTCCATGCGTCTTTCCATGGCGCCGCGAATGGACTCTTTCCTGCGCGAGGGAACTCTCGCCGAGCGAGGCCAGACCTTGGGCGAAAAGGCCCTCTACCAACTATTCTCAGCCGGTGCAGACTGGCTTTTGCTGGATCTTCCACTCGTTAAAAGTGAGATCCCTAATCTAGTTGGGAAGGTCTTGGCAGAAGATGTCATCAATCCGCGGTTGGGAGAAATCGTAGCGAAGAAGGGCGAGACTCTTACCGAGGAAACGCTCGCCAAGCTGGCCAAGGATGGCGCGGAACGCCTTGAGGTGGCTGTCTCTCTGCATTTCTTGCTGGAGCGCTTCTTGGCTGAGCTCTCTGCTCGCTTGGCCAGCGATCTGATCGATGTCAACGACAAGCTGGCGGGCACCAAAGGGCAACTATTGGACGGGGCGCTTTTACGAGTTTTGCTTGCTTCCGGGGTGGAGCTGATCAGCCTGGCTTTCTCTCTCCCTACTGAGATACGCGCTTTTTTAGCGAAGAACACTGGTGCGATCCTCGAAGAAGATCTCGTTGACCCACAAAGCGGGAACTTGCTGCTGCCGGCAGGCCTGGTTTTAGATGAGCCGGCTTTGCTGAAGGTGTTGTTATCCGGCGCCCCGCGATGCCGAGTCTTGGAAATACCCTTGCCGGCCGAGGTAAAGGGAGCTCTGCAAGAGCTTACCGGGAAAATATTGACTGAACCCGTCAGTGATCCGGCCAGTGGTGAAGTCTTGGCGGAGAGTGGGCAGATACTCTCCGGCGAACGATTACTTCTCACCCTGATTGCTGGTGCGAGAAGGTTTCAAGTGGTGGATGAACCTCTCCCAGCAGAGACTGCGAATTTCTTGAAGGGTTTGGAGGGAGCCGTCCTGGCTGACTCGGTGATCGACCCTGCATCCAATTCGGTCCTGGCTGAATCTGGAAAAGTACTGGATAAAAACCTTCTCCTGCGCCTTGCCTTGGGTGGAGTAGAAGACCTGGAGATCGTCGAGAACGTCCTCGATCCGGATCTGGAGTCCACCTTCAAGCGGGACATTTCGGCGAGTCAGGATGAGGCGCAGATCGAGTTGTACAAGCGGCTTCATCCCGGCGAACCACCTACCCGGGAGTCGGCTCGCGCATTGGTTAAGAACCTTTTCCTGGATCCCAAGCGCAACGACCTCGGCGCGGTCGGCCGGTACAAGCTGAATAAGAAGTTGTATCCCTCCCAAGCCAACCATCCGGCGCTGGAGGATCGCACCATCACCAAGGAAGACATCCTGGAGATTGTGCGCTACTTCCTCGGCTTGAAGAGTGGCGCATCTGGGAGCGGCTACTACCTGGACGCTACCGTGCGGGCTCTGCTGCTGGAGGAATTTCATCCGCTAGCGAGTGAAATGATTTGCACCTTCCTGCACTACGAGCAAGAGGGCGAGACAGCGCGTGTTTCCCTTGACTCTGGAGCGGGACGTTATCTGCGTGACCAGGACCGATTTCGTCTGAATCGGCTGGGAGAGTATTTTCTTGATTCTCTAACCCGCGGTTTCTTCCAGAAAAAGAACCTGGTCCCTTTCCAGAAAGGATATGGGATCCTCCTAGCGCAGCAACTGGTCATGCTTCCCCCACGGGACTGCGACGAGATCGATCATCTCGGCAACCGCCGTGTGCGAACTGTCGGCGAGCTTCTCCAGAACCAGTTGCGGATGGGTTTCGTGCGCATGGAGCGCAACATCCGCGATCGCATGACTACGGTTGCCCCGGAAGAAGCCGATCCCAAGGCTTTGATCAACCCTCGCCCTGTAGTGGCAGCCATCCGGGAGTTCTTCGGCAGCAGTCAGCTCTCGCAATTCATGGATGAGACCAACCCACTCTCCGCCCTCACCCATAAACGTCGCCTATCCTCACTGGGGCCTGGCGGCCTGAACCGGGAGCGAGCCGGCGTCGAAGTCCGCGATATTCACTATTCGCATTATGGCAGGGTCTGCCCGATCGAGACACCGGAAGGTCCCAACATCGGTCTCATCAACTCCCTCACCAACTACGCCCAGGTCAACGAATACGGTTTTCTGGTGACTCCCTATCGAAAAGTGATCGAGGGCCGAGTCAGCGAGGAAATCGTTTACTTGACCGCGGATGAAGAGGAGAAGCTGCGCATTTCAGAAACCAATGTGATCCTTGGAGAGGATCATGAGATTCTGGGACGAGACGTTTTGGTTCGCCATGGCGAGGGCTTCGAGACGGTTCCCCCCTCTCAGGTGGATCTGATGGATATCTCCCCCCGCCAAGTATTCAGCGTCTCGGCTTCCCTCATTCCCTTCCTCGAGCATGATGACCCAATCCGCGCCTTGATGGGCTGCAACATGCAACGCCAGGCGGTTCCCCTCCTCAAGCCGGAGCTGCCCCTGGTAGCCACCGGCCTGGAACCGCGCGTCGCCATCGACTCGGGCGAAGTGATCATCGCCCAACACAAGGGTCAGGTACGAAGCGTCACCGCTGATCGGATCGAGGTTCAAACCGAACGAAGCGTCGACCGCTACCCCTTGAAGAAGTACAACCGGTCCAATCGGGCCACCTGCATTAACCAGCGCCCCATCGTTCGCAAGGGACAAAAAGTGGAGATTGGCACCCCCTTGGCGGACGGCGCGGCCACCTCCCAGGGCGAGCTGTCCTTGGGGGCCAACGTGCTTGTCGCCTTCCTCCCCTGGGCTGGATACAACTACGAGGACGCCATTGTGCTCTCCGAGCGCATGGTTCGCGACGATGTGTACACCTCGATTCACATCGAGGAGTACGAGGTAGAGGCTCGCGACACCAAACTAGGGCCGGAGGAGATTACCCATGAGGTGCCCAATGTCTCTGAAGATATGCTGCGCAACCTCGATGAGGGCGGAGTGATCCGCATCGGCGCCGAAGTTCGAGCCGGAGATATCCTGGTAGGCAAGATCACTCCCAAGGGGGAAACCGAACTTTCGCCGGAGGAGCGATTGCTGCGGGCTATCTTCGGAGAGAAAGCGCGCGAGGTGCGTGACACTTCTCTGCGTGTTCCGCACGGCGAGAAGGGTACCGTCGTCGGCGTGAAGGTTTTTTCGAAGGAGTCCGGTGATGAACTGCAGACCGGCGTTTTGAAAAAGGTGAAAGTCTTCGTCGCCCAGAAACGTAAAGTGATGGAGGGGGACAAGATGTCCGGCCGCCACGGCAACAAAGGGGTCGTCTCGATCGTTGTGCCGCAGGCTGACATGCCCTTCCTGCCCGATGGCCGTCCTGTCGATGTGGTTCTCAACCCACTCGGCGTTCCTTCCCGCATGAACGTTGGACAGATCCTCGAATTGCATTTGGGGCTTGCCGGACAGAAGGAAGGAAAGCGCTATTTTACGCCGGTTTTCAGCGGAGCTTCTGAAGCGGAAGTAATAGAAAAACTCCGCGACGCTGGCCTGCCGGAGACAGGCAAGACCATTCTTTTTGACGGCCGCACCGGTGAGCCCTTCGATCGCGAGGTGGCGGTGGGAGTCATGTACATGATGAAACTGATTCACTTGGTGGAAGATAAGATCCACGCTCGCTCGATTGGCCCTTACTCGCTCGTTACGCAACAGCCGCTGGGCGGCAAGGCTCAATTCGGCGGACAACGTTTCGGCGAGATGGAGGTATGGGCCCTCGAGGGCTATGGAGCTGCCTCAGTGTTGCAGGAGATGTTGACGGTAAAATCAGACGACATCAGCGGCCGCGTCAAGACCTACGAGTCGATCGTGAAGGGAAAGGACGCACTGGCTTACAGCCTGCCGGAATCCTTCAAGGTGCTGATGAAAGAGCTGCAGGGATTGTGTCTTGATTTCAAGCTGATCTCTGAGAAAGCCGGTGAAATCACACTAAAGGAGAGCGATGAAGACCTTCGCAAGAAGGCTGACGAGCTCGATTTAATCCTGAATGTACAGCCGGAGAAGGACTCAAATGTTAGAGACGAGTAAGAGAACCAACGCGAAAGACACTTTCGATTTTGTCCCCGAGTTCGATCACATCCAGATCAAGCTGGCCAAGCCGGAACAGATCCGTCTTTGGTCTCACGGCGAGGTGAGGAAAGCGGAAACGATCAACTACCGCACCTTGAAACCGGAGCCGGAAGGTCTGTTCTGCGAGGTCATCTTTGGCCCGGAAAAAGATTATGAGTGCCATTGCGGAAAGTACAAGCGGATTCGATATAAAGGCCAAATCTGCGAGCGCTGCCATGTCGAGGTGACCACCTCACGCGTGCGCCGGGAGCGGATGGGGCACATCGAGCTGTCCGCCCCAGTGGCTCATGTCTGGTTCCTGCGCGGCATCCCCTCGCGCATCGCCCTTCTCCTGGATGTCCCCCTGCGTTCGTTGGAGCGCGTCGTCTACTTCGCCTGGTATATCGTCATCGATACCGGGAAGGGCGGCCTCACCTACGAGTGGAAAGGGAAAAACAAAGAGCTGGCCTATAAGCAGCCGCTCCCTCCGGAAGAGTACGACGAATTGGTCAAGAAATTTGGGCCCAATGCTTTCCAGGTGGGGATGGGGGCCGAAGCGGTGAAGAAGCTGCTGGCCGACATCGATCTGGACAAGCTGGCCGGAGAGCTCTACCGTGAGTTGGAGCGAGCCTCCGGCTCCAATCAGCGCCGTGCCAAAGCCGCCAAGCGGCTTGAGATCGTGGAAGCCTTCCGCAAGTCGGAACAACGGCCGGAGTGGATGATCATCGAAGCGCTGCCGGTGATTCCCCCCGACCTGCGTCCCCTGGTCCCTCTGGATGGCGGCCGCTTCGCCACCAGCGATCTGAACGACCTCTACCGGCGGGTGATCAACCGCAACAACCGTCTCCGCAAGCTGATGGAAGTCAGCGCTCCGGATATCATTATCCGCAACGAGAAGCGCATGCTGCAGGAAGCGGTAGATGCCCTGATCGACAACGGGAGGCGCTCGCGGCCGATCGTTGGCGCCGGCAACCGTCCACTGCGCTCCCTCTCCGATATGCTGAAGGGGAAACAGGGGCGTTTCCGCCAAAACCTGCTCGGCAAGCGGGTCGACTATTCCGGTCGTTCGGTGATCGTGGTCGGTCCGGATTTGACCATCGACCAATGCGGCCTCCCCAAAGAGATGGCCTTGGAGATGTTCAAACCCTTCGTCATGAAGAAGATCGTGGAGAAGGGCTACGTACACAACATCAAGAGCGCCAAGCGGATGATCGAGCGGCAGCGCCCGGAAGTCTGGGAGCTGCTGGAGGAGGTCATCAAAGGCCACCCGGTATTGCTGAACCGCGCGCCTACCCTGCACCGCCTCGGCATCCAGGCTTTCGAGCCGATACTGGTGGAGGGGAAAGCGATCAAGATCCACCCCCTGGTCTGCACGGCTTTCAACGCCGACTTCGACGGCGACCAGATGGCCGTCCACGTCCCCCTCTCCCTGGCAGCCCAGGCCGAAGCGCGCATTCTGATGCTCTCTGCCTACAACCTCCTCTCCCCGGCCAACGGGAAACCCCTGGCCGGCCCGCAGCGCGACATCATCGTCGGCTGCTACTACCTGACCCTGGAGAAGAATGGCGAGCTTGGGGAGGGAATGCTCTTCGCCTCTCCTGATGAAGCCATTCGGGCTGTTGAGATGAAAGTAGTCAGCCCTTTCTCCCCGATCCGGGTGCGCCTCGACGGCCAGATCATTGAGACCACTGCCGGCCGTCTGATCTTCAACGAGATCGTCCGGAAGAGCTTGGGCGAGACCGAGGGGCGGCTCCCCTACTACAACCAGGAGATGCCCAAGCGTGAGCTGCAAAAAATGATCAGTCACATCTACCGCCATTTCGGGGTAACCAAGACGGCCAAGCTGCTGGACGCTTTGAAGAAGCTGGGTTTTGAAGCATCCACCCAGGCTGGTATTACCATCGGCATCGATGACTTCAAGGTACCGAAGGAGAAGAAGGGGATCCTCATCAAAGCCGAGGAGGCCGTCCACGAAGTGGAGGAAGAGTACGCCACGGGCTTGCTCACCTTCGACGAACGCTACCTGCGGGTGGTCAACATCTGGCAAGATGCCACCGAACAGATGGAGAAGAGCGCCCTCAGCAGCCTCGGTCGCTTCGACTCCGTCTATATGCTGGCCAATTCTGGCGCACGCGGCGACCCCAAGCAGGTCCGCCAGATCGTTGGGATGCGCGGCCTGATGGCCGACCCCTCCGGCAAGATCATCGAATTCCCGATCAAGAGCAGTCTGCGAGACGGCCTGACCACGTTGGAGTATTTCATCTCCACCCACGGCGCGCGCAAGGGGTTGGCCGACACGGCTATCAAGACCGCCGACGCCGGCTACCTGACCCGTCGCCTGGTGGATGTCGCCCAAGAGGTGGTGGTCCATGAGAAGGATTGTTGTACCACCGAGCTTCGACCTATCAAGCGCGGCACTTTGGTGGAGAGAACGATCGGCGAGCAGGCCTTAGGTAAATACCTGGCCGCTCCCGTACTCAACCCATCAAACGGGGACATACTGGCTCTTGAAGGCGCTTATGTCGACCCGGAATTCTCGGAGCGATTGGACGCGCTGCAAGTGCCGGTCGTCTCAGTAGCCAACAAGCTGGATTTCGTCGAGATCGGCGACATCACCGAGGGCAAGAATGTCATCGAGACGATGGAAGAGCGTATCCTGGGTCGGGTAGCGGCTGAGGATCTATTTAATCCGCTCCCTCTGCTCCTTCTCAAGAAGCCAGACGCCTCTATCGGCGAACAGGCGCTTGGGTCTGTTTTGGCTGAAGAGCTTTGGGGAGAGGACATTTTACTTAACAAGGGAACTTACTTGGACAGCGCTGCCTTGCAGCTTCTGGAAAAGGAAGGGCATCTCAAAGTTCGCGCTTCCCCTTCTCTGGGGAAAAGGGCTTTCAGTTTCACTCTGGCTGCCAATCTCTACAACCCAAAAACGAAGAAGAAGACGATCCTGGCCCATGCCGGAGAGATGATCTCCGACAAATTGGCCGCAAGAATCGACGAGCTCATGTTGGACTCGCTTCAGGTTTACGTAAAAGGGATTAGTGGTGCAGTTGGCACGCTGCAGGTGGGTGAAGATGCAGGTGCTGTAGAAGTTCCGTTGGATCAGGCTGAAGGCTTGCAGTTGGCTGAGGATATCCGTAGCCGCCAGATCCTTGTCAGGCAAGGCCAAGTGGTCGATGAAAGGCTCGCCAAGAAGATTGACGAGGTAGGAGTGGAGTCTCTCTCTGTCTTCGAGATCCTCGTCCATGCCGATGAGGAGATCGGCGAGGAAGCCGTCGAGGTCATCTCCAATCTGCGCGACGCTAATGGTGAACGGCTGGTAAAGGGTGTCAAGGTTCGTTCGGTGCTGACCTGCCATAGTCACCACTCCGTCTGTGTGAAATGCTATGGCCGCGACTTGGCCACCGGCCGCCTGGTCACAGTGGGCGAAGCGGTGGGCACGGTCGCCGCCCAATCGATCGGTGAGCCGGGAACCCAGCTCACGCTGCGCACCTTCCATACCGGGGGTATCGCCGAGATTGACATTACCACCGGTCTGCCTCGTGTTGAGGAGCTCTTTGAAGCCCGCCGCCCGCGAGGCCAGGCCACTGTCACCGAAGTGGAAGGCAAAGTGAAGATCACGGACGGCAAAGAGGAGCGGATTATCCAGGTCTCCAACCCGGAGACACGGGAGAGCAAAGAGTACAAGATTCCCTTCGGCGTTCGTCTGCGGGTTGCCAACGGCGATGAGTTGAGCATCGGTGAGCGTCTCAATGAAGGGCCTCTCAATCCCAACGATGTGCTCCGCTTCAAGGGGCCCAAGGAATGCCAGCAATACCTCCTGCAGGAAGTGCAGAAAGTGTACAAGTCTCAAGGCGTGGACATCAACGATAAGCATATCGAGCTGATCATTCACCAACTGCTGCGCAAAGTGCGCGTCGAAGATCCCGGAGAAACCCGTTTCCTCCCAGGCGACCAAGTCGATCATGTGGAGATGGAAGAAGAGAACCGCCGCATGGATGTCCTGCGCAAACGTAAAGCGACTTCGCGCCGAGTTCTGCTTGGCGTTACCAAGGCAGCGCTGGCCACTGACTCCTTCCTCTCCGCCGCCGCTTTCCAGGAAACCACCCGCGTCCTTACCGAAGCCGCCGTGAAGGGAAAGATCGATCGATTGAGCGGCCTCAAGGAGAACGTCATCATCGGAAGTCTGATCCCGGCTGGAACGGGCCTGCCGATATACCGGGAGATGGTTCTTCGGGGAGGCGACGAACTGGAGGAAGAGTTGCCGGAGGAAGGGCCGGATTTCTCGGCTTTCGATCGCGTCCCCACCAGTGTACTGGAGGAGCCTTCTGTCGAACCGGAGGAGCCCCTTGCTGATGAAACAGAGGAGCTTGACTAAAGATATTGCTGCAAGGGCGACGCATGCGTCGCCCTTGCGAGACGGCATGGTTATTTGACAAGAAGCCCACAGCGGGATAACATACATTCTTGCTGTTCGCAGGGAGCCGCAAAACTCTCGATGAGCAGTCCAATCCGGGTACGTTCAGGTTCGGTTGCGAGCAACCGCGTGAAGTGTTCGAGGCGAAAAGGTTTGCGTAAGCCTTGAGAGACGGAATCAGATCAAGATCCTAGTGATGTTTGCATTTTGGCAAGCAGAAAGGGGCGGTGTCTGTTTTCGAGAAGGAGTACGCTGCCCAAAAAGGCAGGCGACATCACGAGAACCCCAGGGTGACTGCGTAATTTTGAAAGAGTCCGAACAAGCTCCTTGAGAAATCAGGGAGCTTTATTTATTCGCGAAAGGATAGGAAATGCCAACGATTAACCAGTTACTGCGGAAAGGGAGAACTGCCAGCCGGAGCAAGACCAAATCGCCGGCACTGCATGGCGCTCCACAGCGGCGTGGTGTGTGTACCAACGTGCGCACAACTACCCCGAAGAAGCCGAATTCAGCGCTGCGTAAGATCGCACGTGTCCGTTTGACGCACGGGACCGAAGTGACCGCCTATATCCCAGGCATCGGTCACAACCTGCAGGAACATTCCGTTGTCCTAGTCCGAGGTGGACGCGTGAAGGACCTCCCGGGCATCAAATACCACATCATCCGGGGAGCGTTGGATACCGCTGGAGTGCAGAACCGCCGCCGCAGCCGCTCATTGTATGGCGCCAAGAGGCCCAAAGCGGCCCCAGCGAAATAGGAGAAAAGAGAAGATGCCGAGAAAAGGGCCTGTTACAAAGAGAGTGATCCTTCCTGACTCCCGTCACGATAGTATCCTGGTGATGAAGCTGATCAACCGGGTGATGGAGCGCGGAAAAAAGAGCATTGCCGAAGGAATCGTTTACGATGCCTTGGACCAAGTTGTGGAAAAGACCGGAAAACCGCCTGTGGAAATATTGCAGAGCGCGTTGGACCGTTGCCGGCCTTTGGTAGAAGTCAGGCCGCGTCGCGTGGGTGGATCGACCTATCAGATCCCCATCGAGGTAGCTCCCGACCGAAGCCTCTCCCTGGGGTTGAAATGGATGGTGGCTGCTGCGCGCAAACGTGACGGCCAGAAGATGAAGGACCGCTTAGCCAGTGAAATCGGCGAAGCGATCCAAGGAATGGGCGGAGCAGTGAAGAAACGCGACGAAGCCCACAAGATGGCCGAAGCGAACAAGGCCTTCGCTTCTTACCGCTGGTAAGGGTTGGTTTTAAACCTAGTCCTACGAAGAAATAGATAACGCAGAGGGGAATCTTTCATTCAAACGATCATGGTTGAGCAGAACAATCTCGCACAGATCCGCAATATCGGAATCGTGGCCCACATCGACGCCGGAAAAACGACGACCACGGAACGAATCCTCTTTTATTCCGGCCGGATTCATCGGCTGGGCGAGGTGGATGACGGAACTGCAACCATGGATTGGATGGTTCAGGAAAAAGAACGGGGAATCACCATCACTTCGGCGGTTACCACTACTTCATGGCGTGAAGCGCGAATCAACATCATCGATACGCCAGGCCATGTTGATTTTACCGTAGAAGTGGAGCGTTCCTTGCGTGTCCTCGATGGCGCCTTGGTTTTGCTCTGTGCCGTAGCCGGCGTACAGCCGCAGTCGGAGACCGTTTGGCGGCAAGCAGACCGGTATCGTGTTCCCAGAGTTGTCTACATTAACAAAATGGACCGCTCGGGAGCTGATTATTTCCGCGTCCTACGGATGATGAAAGACCGTCTGGGGGCACACCCTCTTCCTTTGCAGATCCCCATCGGGTCGGAGGATTCATTCTGCGGTGTGATCGATTTGATCGAGCAGTGCGCTTATGTGTACTTGGATGATTTAGGCGTTTCCTTCGAAGTCCGCGAGATCCCCGAGGAATACCGTACGAAAGCGCAAGAGTATCGGTACTTGTTGCTGGAAAACATTGTCGATCTGGACCAGGAAATCCTGATGAAGTATCTTGAAGGGGTTGAGTTGACTACCACCGAGATCAAGGCACTGGTCCGCAAGGGAACCCTGGAGGGCCGTTTCGTTCCAGTGTTGGCTGGTTCCTCCTACCGTAACAAGGGAATTCAACCGATGCTTGACGCGATCGTTGACTATTTGCCTTCGCCTCTCGATATTCCACCAGTGCGCGGCATAAATCCCAAGAGCGAAGTTGCCGAGGAACGCGCTCCTGATCGCGACGCCGATCTCAGTGCCTTGGCTTTCAAAGTGATGACCGATCCTTTTGCCGGCAAACTGACTTTCCTGCGCGTCTATTCGGGTGTGATGAAGAGTGGTTCCTATGTTCTCAATGCCACCAAAGGAGAGAAAGAACGCATCGGGCGGCTGATCCGTCTCCATGCCAACAAGCGGGAGGACATTGATGAAATCGCCGCCGGTGATTTGGGGGCGATCGTCGGGCTGCGCTTGACGACGACCGGAGATACGCTCACTAGCGTGGAATCACCCTTGCTCCTGGAGGCGATCCGTTTCCCCATTCCGGTTATCTCCGTCGCCATCGAGCCTAAGAGCAAGGTCGACCAGGAGAAGCTGGATCTCTCCTTAGCCAAGTTGTCCGAGGAGGATCCTACTTTCAAAGTTCGCGTCGATGAGGAGACGGGGCAAACGATCATCTCAGGGATGGGAGAGCTTCATCTGGAGATCATTGTCGACCGTTTGACACGCGAATTTCGAATTGAAGCCGATGTGGGCAAACCGCAAGTCTCTTACCGGGAAACGATTACCCGGCTAGTCAAGGCTGAAGGCAAGCATGTTCGCCAAACCGGAGGCCACGGACAGTACGGGCACGCTTGTTTGATCGTCGAACCTCTGGAGCGTGGAGGAGGATTCATCTTCGAGAATAAAATCATCTCCGGAGCTATCCCGCGAGAGTTTGTCCCTTCGGTGGAGGCAGGGGTTCGCGGCGCCATGGAGTCGGGGGTTCTGGTTGGTTATCCCCTCATTGATATCAAAGTGACCCTCTTCGATGGCTCTTTCCATCCGGTCGACTCCTCGGACATCGCCTTCCGCATTGCTGGCTCGAAGGCTTTTCGGGAAGCTGTTCGCAAAGCGGAGCCGGTATTGTTGGAGCCGATCATGAAGGCTGAAGTGATCATCCCGGAGGAGTATCTGGGCGATGTCCTGGGCGGGATTACCGCTCGCCGGGGCCACATCGAGGGAATGGAACAAAGCGGGAACACCCAGATCATCCAAGCCAAGGTCCCGCTGGCAGAGATGTTTGGATATGCGACGGACCTTCGTTCCTTGACCCAAGGACGAGGGACCCACTCCATGGAGTTCCTACGGTACGAGCCTGTGCCTAAATCGATCGGCGACCCATTGGTGGAGTCGTTCGGGATCCATGAGCGGGATGCACTGCCGCGGGCTATTTAGCTAATACAAGTTCGATCGCGAGAAGGAGAGAGAATGGCGAAGCAAAAGTTTGAACGCACCAAGCCCCACGTCAACGTGGGCACTATTGGCCACATTGACCATGGCAAGACCACCCTCACCTCGGCTATCACCAAGTGCCTGGCCAAGGGCGGTTCCAAG
>Ga0247842_10000381_pt1 | contig 94580 bp, 104 predicted proteins | sample LaCruzMarch2015__3_FD_192411 | JGI IMG/M metagenome (GOLD analysis project Ga0247842, IMG submission 192411) | Freshwater microbial communities from meromictic Lake La Cruz, Castile-La Mancha, Spain - LaCruzMarch2015_19m | ecosystem: Environmental > Aquatic > Freshwater > Lake | place: Spain... | reverse complement strand
AGTGGCTGATTGAATACAATTTCAAAAGACCTCATAAATCCCTTAACTACCAGACACCTATCCAAGAGGGTGATTTGTCACCTATGTACCCGTCGTGTACATACGCTTGACGAAAGCCACAATTTTTGATATAATTGCGACGAGTTTATGATGAAAAGCATCGTAAATTGTACCTGGGGATGCCAGGCATCGACAGGAAGTCAAAATGTTCATAAGCACGTCGAGCATTGCAGAATCTGCTCGTTAATCCGGTTCTGTATTCAAGACATGCAAACGTCTTTACGCGGGTGAAGAACGCAGTTGCGCAAGCAATTACGCCTTCATTTGCACCTGCTTTCGCTTAATAACGGAAGCCATCGGCCTTTCTCTGCCCTGGGGAAAGAATCCGGTGTCAATTAAGGGCTAGGTTTTATCCTGTTCTAACAGAGGATAATTCGACATTTGCACTGCTAGGCGGTCGATAAGATTCCAAGTTTTCCGGTTATCTCTTTGATCGTTAAAAATTAGGAAAACTAAACGTGTACACTTAGTTCATCGCGCCTTTTTGGACGCGAGTTCGACTCTCGCCATCTCCACTCATTTATTACGTTTCGCATAGCGAAACAAATACAAAAGTAGCAAAATAGACTTCACGTTGCGTGAAGTCTATTTTGTACTCCTAATAAATGAACTCCGGGATCTTCGTGCCCAGAGGTGCGAAGTCTCGGAGCCGCTGAAAGACCAACTGAGTATTCTGTAAATATAATCACACGAAGCGAAAGGCAAAAACCGCGAGCCGGGGTCGCGAAAAATTTCCGTCAGGAAATTTATGCGTGACCGATCCCCTTTTTTGCTTATTGTGGAACTTTATAAAAAAGAGGTAATCTCCAGCTATGGTAGCTACACTGCGTATTAAAGAAATTGTTTTTAAAGCAAAATCATCACTTTCTTCTTCTGACTCAACAATTATTAAACCAGGCAATGTTACCATTTTTGTCGGTCCAAATGGTTCTGGGAAAAGCACTGCTCTTAGAGAAATTTTGAAATTGTCTACTGGCATTCCAGTAAAAAATATGCAGTCTATTAGTAGTTTGGACATAGACTCATCCGTAGATGCGTTTGAGATTAGAGAACTATTGAAAGATTTTGAGGTGTCACTACCTCCTGATTATGCTGGCGATCCCAGTAGCAAACGATACAATAATTTTCAACTAGGGGATGATCCCTCTTTTCAGATACAGGGTGCTGTTATCATCGATGATAAATTAGTGCAAAAAATGGTTACAGAAGACGGGTTACGAAGACGTCTATTAATTAGATTCTTTGTAACGCATACATTAGGAAGAATGCGCCTAACATTATGCGAACCAAAAGGGACGGGTGACCCGACACTTCCTCCCAATAACTTATTGAAGTCGTTAGCACAAAATTCTGGGGCAAGAAAAAAAATCAGACAAAAAACAAAAGAAATTTGCGGTAAATTCTTTGTTATCGACCCCACAGCACTTAATTTATTTTCTGTAAAAATGAGCGAACAGGAGCCAAAGAATGATGAGGAAGAGGTAGTATATGATTCAAAGGAAACAAGGGCTTTTCATAAGGCCGCTATCTCCATATCTGAATTTAGCGATGGAATTCGAGCATTTATTGGTCTTTTTTCTGTTTTGTTGAGTGCTCCCTATAAAATTATATTAATAGATGAGCCCGAAGCTTTCTTGCATCCTCCACTAGCAAGAAAGCTTGGTGAAGATATAACTGATATCGCAAAAGATCGAGACGCTTCCGTTTTTCTCGCTACTCATAGTGCTGATCTAGTAATGGGTTGCTTAACAAAAGATCCTAAAACTACAATTGTAAGATTTACTCTTGATAAAAAAGAAGGAGAACAACAGATAGCAACTGTGAGAAGTATTTCGGGAGAGGACGTGGAAAAAATTATGAAAACCCCGCTACTCAGAACAAGCGGAGTACTACGTGGTTTATTTCATAACAGCGTAATAGTAACAGAGGGTGCTTCAGATAGGGCTTTCTATGATGAGATTAATAGAAGGATTCAAGAGGATGATGTAAACAAAGGCATAAAAGATACTATGTTCATACCTTCGTATAATTGCGGAAGTGAAATTCAGATTATTAGATCATTACGAAAACTTGGTATTCCGACAGCTGGAATATTTGATTTTGATTTTATTAGAAATAAAAATGAATGGAAAAATATCTTTGATTCAATCAATTTTAGTGACACTGAGAAAGAAGAGTTAAATGCCTTGCTCGATAAGTGTGCTAAACACTACGAATCTGTACCCCTGATAAATAAAGAAATATTAAAGTGCGAAAAGCTTGCTGCTAAAGATAATTCAAAACTAAATGAGCTACTTGCAAAATGTGTTGGAATAAATGTTGCGAAAAACACAGAAAACGAGACACTAAATCCCAAATATTGCGGAACCAGAACGTTTTCAGGTCAAGCTCTTGTAGATATAAATCTTTTTATTGAGAAGATGTCTAAAAAGGGGCTATTTATTGTCCCTGTTGGCGAAATGGAACAATGGCTAAGTTGTTGTAAAATAAACGTTAGGAAGGATAAATGGCTTGAGAAAATTTTTGATGAAATGGTTAATACCTCCATCAAACCTTCAAATAATGATGTTTGGAAATTCGTAAACGATATTGGGGAATGGACAAACAATTCAAATCGAGAAGGCATGCCACAGTAACAAGCATATTGAATCATTATCCGTGGAGCTTGCCAAAACAAGCGGCGTGGGGGGGGGTCTTTTCGTATACTAGATCTTTTTTATCTTTGCGAGAGGTGAACTACGAGATTTTTGCGTCAGCAAATTTATTTGTGGCCGACTCCCGTCATCGTCATCGCTAACATAAGAAAAACCGCACAGTGAAACCGTGCGGTTGGTATAGAACTGTCGACCTGAGTCAGTCGACTATTTGGGTGAGAACGGGTTATCGTCGGAAGTGGTCTGCAATGGACGCTCTGCAAAGAAGAGCATTCGGTCGGGAAAGGCCGCGCCTCTTTCCATTTGTCTCATGATAACCATGGGCGCTTCGCTTCCAGGCACAGCCATCACAGCATCTACCTTGTCAGTTTTTGAGGCGAGGTCAACCCAGAGTAGCAGTTCGTGACGTTGAACAATGTTGGGGTTGGCAAGGAAGTAGCGATAGGCGGTCTCCCAAGTAGCTAGCTTGCTACCAATTTTCTCCAGTGCCACTCCCAGTGGTGGGATGGTGGCGGAGTTTGGTCTACAACCAGCACCAGTTGAAGAAAAATGGTTCGGCGTACACACAACAAGGCGCGCAGGACCATCGCCTGCAGGAAAGCGTTCCTGTGTGATTCGCTTGTCGATCTTAACGCCGCCGAAGTAGTGCATTCGTAAGGCGTACAGGAGCATGTCAGTCGTAAGACCACCCCCAATGGTCAGGACTGTGCCACTACCGCCGTATGGGCCAGCATCACAAAATCTCACGATTATTCTCCGATTTGAAAGGGTACGATCTAGAAGCAGGACTGTGGACAATACTACTATCCAAGATATTTGTCAATAATGACGTAATGGTTCAATAGCTTGGGTGTTTCCAAGTTATTGAACCATTACGCACCACTTGACAAAACAGTCAAAGCGCGTATAATACAGCTCGCAATATTACAGTCTGTTTGGGCTATCAGGACTGTAAAGTGGTCGCTTATCCTTTGCCCCGTCAACAAGACGAAAGCGGATAAGGGTTCTCCTAAGTATGGTTTATTCCACACAAAGGAGAATGCGATGACCCGAGATTGTACCTGTGAAACCTGTGGCAAGAGTTTTCGATCGCAAAAGGACAGCACGATTTGTTACGACTGTGCGCTAGCGCAATTTGCCGGGAACGGAGCTCCAGAAGAGGGAGATTTCAACAGCGCGCTCCTTGTTTCCGGCGAGATGACCGACGCAGAGGCCCATTGGCTTCAAGAAGATCTGAGATTTGTCGATCATTCGCAGGAAGACGATGATTGGGACAGAAGAGATGAGGATTGTGATATTGAAGAGAATCCTTTGTACTTCTATGTTCCAAGACGAGATGACGAATAGTCGTCCACAGTCACCACCTAACCCGTGGTGACTCTTTTTATAGAAAATTTTATTTTGTAGTTGCTGACATTGTTAGTTTCTTGCTTTTATACCACTGCATCGTTTGTTGGAGTAAAGCAGAAGTCTTTTTGTCAGTTCTGGCACGAGTTAACCAGTAATTACTTTCTTTGGATGTTGGTGCTCGTTTAAATACTTTCTTAAAAACAGTAGGAACACTTTTCTCTGCTGCTGATTTAGCGAATGGATTATCGGTGAGTGTAAGTGTGTGTGATCCAGAACGTTGAACTGTGTCGTTAGTTGCGGCTGATGTAGTAAAAGAAAATGTGATTAAAAAAATACTTACCACTAATATTTTTGTAATAATGTTTTTCATTTAACAATTATTATCCCACAGGATTAATTTTTAGAGAAGTTTTTTTTTGTTAAAAGCTCTTATTGACACTTACCCTTTGTGGGCCTATACTCCTCTGTCGTTCTCTAAACAACTAAACCAACCCCGTATACAAGGAGGCATTGCAATGCCGCAGATCTTTATCATTTCCAGGTGCCTTTGCGAACAAACACTCCTCGAGCTTGGTTCCCTGCTTTTTGCAGTGGTCGAAAAGGGCTTTGCGATCGAAGGAACCAACGATGTCAGCTGCACGGTCATTAGCAGTGTTCGTACTCTTGGAGAAGAAGCCGACGTCCAGATTGAAATCCGCTACACCGCGGGCCAAATCAAGTACGGACGAAAGACACCTTTCGATCCGACGTTGGAAGAACAGAAACGACTTGCAGAGGCGATCAAACCGGTTGTCGACGACTTCCTTAGCAGGTGTGTCGGAAGGTCCATGTCGCTTTCCGTTTGGTGCAAGCCGTTCTATAACTCTCACTTCCAGATCTGGAAGAAGGAGTAGTAATGCTCGTTGCATGGAACGTGTTACGTGACGGTTTCCAGCCATGCTGGCTGTGGCAGTTTGGCAAAGGGCCGTTCATCATTGAAAAGGTTTACGGCGTACCAACGACACCCAGTTTTCTCGGCTCGCCCGTATCGCAGGAGGCGGTGGAAATAAGGTTTGAGCCCGGACGTTGGTTCGTTATCGCAATTCCCGATGCTGCATACCAATATCGTGTAGAGTACGGAGTAAAGACCGTAATGTTGCACGAGAAGTGGTTTACAGTTATCGAGCAGTAGTTTCACCGCACGGTTTCACTGTGCGGTTTTTCTTTTTCCAAAACCCCAAGCCGGTACTGTTGACAGGAGTCTTAATTTAAGAGACAATACATAACCGATTTGTGAACTTATCACTAGATGAAAAACAACAAATGATTTACACTGCGACCATGTGGAGGATGATGAAAAATCTGTTTAAGCGCAATAACGAAACAAATTTCGTCGTTACTAGTGTTGATAAAAAATCTATTTCAAAAGCATACTGGAGCGTTGAACGAGAGTTGGAATCTCTTAGGAAATATGATAATGGCGAAAAGAAAATAAATGCACCCGATCTCAGAACTACTGTGCGAAACGTACGATGAATTGTACAGAAGAGGAAAGGTAAAGTTTCCACTTCACAATAAGCACAGGACGACACTTGATAGTATAGTAAAAACAGTAAACTCCAACTATTTTGGTGTAGAGAGATACCCAACGCCTATTGATAAGGCAGTAGCTTATCTTTGTTTAATCATAAAAGATCATCCTGTTACCGATGGCAACAAAAGAATGGCCGTTTTATGGTTTCGAGTCTATTGCGATGCGCAGAATTTACAACCAAGCATAGTTTCTTTGAGTTTAGACGAACTCGCTGTGTCTATTGAGCAAGAAGATTTGGCAATGGATGAGTTGATGGATGTTGTAAAAAGAATTTTGTTTGAAGAGTAATGACAATATAATCATTGATTGATATTTTTTAATTCACAACCGCGAGGGTTTTACAAATTCTGGAGAATAACATTCAAATCAGTCTTTTCTCTCTTTAGTATTCCTGAAAATATTCCCATCGCCTCTATAATCTAGTTACAAAATAAAGTAGCATTCTTTATTGATTTTTAATTTTGGAACAAAAAATATAACTTGTTACACTTCCATATTATTCTGTTCTTATTGACAGAAGTGTTGATTACACATAACATTTAATTTCGGTTTTCCTTGGATTTTGTTCCTTTCTTCAAACCCGGAGGTGTTATTGTGATTACCACATTGGCCGTTCTAGGTATTTGCTTTCTGTGTGTTTTGTATGCGATTTCCATCCGTTACATTGGCCTACCGATTGCACAAGCTGCCTGGGATGTTTGGGACAAGCGCGAGAACGGAACGCGGCGAGCAAAACTCCTCTTTCCGCTCTATAACTGGGTTAGTGGAATTGGTGAGGACTACTACGGTTGGGCGCACCCATTTGTACCGATCGTGGATTGGCATGGACACTTTTCCGGCAAGGGGTTTGGTGTTTTGGAGTCGGATCCATCTGCGAAGAGTAAGTACATCTCGAGGACTGCGATTGTCTGGCCGGCAAAAGTTTTTAGCAACATTGTTGGTCTGGTTTTCATCTGGTGTTGTCTAAGGGTGTATCGTGCGATTATTGGTACGATTCACTTGTATGAGAAAACCCTTTCGCTCGTCGTCTTTGGTAGTAGAACCGGTCAATAGTCGGGCTGGGATCGACTACGAGTTATTTTCCGCCGGGATTCTTTGGGAGTCGTGGCGGTTTTTTTTAGCCCATCTTAGCTAGAAATGATGTTGTTTTCGCATTGACAGACACTTTGTTACAGTGTACTAATAACTTTCCGTTTTTGGTTGTTGTTTGCTATTGGAATACCCTCCCATCGCATAAGGAGACTTCGATGTTTCTGCTAAGTACCGGCTTCGCGTTTGTTGTTTTGGCTATCACTTTGCCGGTTGCACCAGTGTTTGCTGTGTGCAAAAGTAGAGCACTAAAAATCAGAGTGATGTTGCTTGAGACATTTGCGCTGTCGTCGATGGTTGTTGGAATGTGGTTTTTTTCGACCGCTGACACCAACGTCAAGATCATCAACACGATCGGCACAGGGATTTTTTACTTGATCTTGATCGGAATGTGTCCACTCTTTCGGGAAAGAGGTTCGACAGAGAGCTTCCATGTTCTCCAGCTTGCTCGTGAAACCTGGGTTGAGCTGAAGAATATGCATCGTTTTTCCAAGCGCGTCGTTGTCGCTCTGGACAACCTCAATGATTGGTTGCCGTAGTTTCCTTGCATTTTCCCGTTCTAGGCCAGGAGTGCCCACGATGATTATCGGTTGGATTTTCTCTATCTCCAGCATCCTGTTTCTCACTTGGGAGATGCTGGAATATCGAAACGACAAGATGGTTGCTGGCGTCACGGAAAACTCAAATGATTTAAGCGCGTGTCTGGTGACTACCTTGATAGCAATGACCGCTGCTCCATTTGCTCTTTTGCTTAAGAGTGTGGCTTGGATGGAAAGAAGATGCTGATCCAGCAACTTCCATATTCCACGGCACATCCTTAAACCACCAACGTTTCTTCAGAGATGTGGTGGTTTTTTCTTGTTCCAAAACTAGATTCCCCAATTTTCGAAGCCGTCTTTCCTGACCCCCAATCTTCCGTATTGCATTATTGTGTGCAAAGGTTTATTTTGAGCGAAGTTTAATCGGTAAGTTCAGAGTGTCCTTTCAACAGGAGTAGAAACGTGGGAAACCTACGATTGGCTCTTCTAATCTCTGGTGGTGGAACGACGGCGCAGCGTATCATCCAAGCTTGTCGAAGCGGGGAGCTTCAAGAAATCGTTCCAGTTTGCGTAATTGCAAGCGGATCTGATGTTGATGGTATCGCAAAAGCTCATGCTCTTCGCGTGCCTACGAAGTGTTTGCGACCGAATATTCTCAAGGATGAACGAAAATTGGCTGCTGCCCTGATTGAACTGTGTGGAACATTTGCAGTTGATATAATCGGCCAATACGGCTGGTTGCCGAAAACTCCAATTGCGGTTATCAGGGCGTATCAGAATCGGATGATTAATCAGCATCCCGGACCACTGGATCCTGGTCGGCCAGATTTCGGTGGCAAAGGCATGTATGGCCTTCGTGTGCATGCGGCCAGACTGCTATTTGCGCGCACTGTACACCTCGACTTCTGGACGGAGGCAACTGCTCAGCGAGTCGACGCGGAGTTTGATAAAGGAACAGTGTTGCGTCGCCGAAAGGTAGAAATCTTTCCGGACGATGACCCAATTTCGCTGCAGGAACGAGTACTCCCAGTAGAGCACGATGTACAAATAGAGGCACTTCGTGACTTTGCAAAAGGCCAAGTGGAGGAGTTAAGTCGATCCGAGCCGCTTATTCCACCCAATCTCTATGGCGAACTTGAACAAGCCAAAAAGACGGCTTGTCTTCTTTTCCCTTCTGGGTAAGATCGTATCTACATCCACGTTCACATCTAACCACCAACGTTTCTTCGGAAGTGCAGGTGGTTTTTTCTTTTTTTAAATCCATTGACACCCAACCAGTTCTAGACATATATTGGTTGGTCAGTTTTTGATTGTTCTCTTCTTACACAAGGAGTGTTCGTATGCCTCTGGTTTTAGTGACTATCAATCATGATAATCCCTATATCCGTAAGTATGGGATCGAGGCGGGACTCGCATTTCTCCTGCGAGAGCAAGTTTCTGCCGTATTGACTTGTCGTGATCCGGGTGGCGAGCTTGAACCGGATGACATTGAGATCCAGTTTCGGGATCGTAACCCCAAAAATGATGTGGGCGGAGACAGATACGATCTTCAGATCATTGTCTTCGCTAACGAATTTCCGGATCGTCGCAAGAATTTGGGCGAGCGCTGTGTCGTTCTGAACCACATTCTGGAGAGAACATACGCACATCTTGGTATCCACGGTTACACCTGGATCCTGCTGTCTCCGGCAGTATTTGTCACGTTTTAGCTCGTTCTTTTTGTCTTAACCCCGTCATCGCAAGATGAGTGCATAAGGGTTTTTTATTTGATGCGATAATTCTTCGCGCAAAGCAGCTATCCTTTTCAAATATATTTTTAATTCCAAACAAGTTTAGTCGATTGTCTCAGTTTGTGAGATATTTTTTGTGTATTCTTCAGAAAAATTAAATGCTTTCGCGGCAGTGATTAACTTTCCAAGATAATCTTTAGATGGTTTCTGATGAGTAGTTGCTTTATTAACCACCTCGTATGTTTCTGCTGAAATTTTTTCGTCGGCTGTATTTATAACGCGAACAGTAAATCGACGATAACTATTCGGATGGCCTTCAAATCCATCCAGTGCCACTAAATCTTTAACGGTAAGCGTATAGAGTAAGCCATAAACTTCTGCGCCCGGCGCATTTACAATGTCCGCCGCCCCGCAATGCCGTTTGGGTGCGTAAATAGTAAACGCAAGTTTATAATCTTTTAATATAGCCGAGTCAATAAATACCGAGCCGGGACATCTTTGTTTCATCTGCTTCTGATCCATATTGGAACCGTAAGCAAAATAGTAAATCATAAGTTTAAATTAATTAGTAAAAAAAGTGGGAGATATTAGTCAATCTATATCTCCCACACCATTCATGCCATTGCTGTTGCACACAAGCCATGACACAAGCTTGCCCAAGCAACGACTTTTTCCAGAGAAGGAGAAGCACCAAACATGCGAAACTCGATGGTGCCATGCACCGAAATCCTGATGAGGTTCCAACAGTTGCGTGGATTTTTATCAAAACCGTTCGTGAAAGCGGTTTTGAAAAATTCACACCAATCCGTAAATTGTTTTGGATCACAATAAGGAGCAACTGTGCGGTATATGCTCAATCGTAATCCGTTGGAACTGCTGCCGTTTTTACAAAGAAAGTCGCATTGACTAACGACTTGGTTGTAAACACGCAGCGCTGTGTCGTGGTCAGGCATGCCAATGTGGACATGGGTACCAATAATCTGGCAGGCAGCCAAAAGAACCGGTTTTGGCATGTTCTGCGTGATTTTTTGGTAGCGTCCCGATGGATCGGGATAGATGTCCAGTGGCATATCATTCGGTCCCACCTCAGAATGTATTCGAGAAAAGCCCAATTCCCTTTCGAGCGTTTTGAGAATTTGATCATTTGCAATCAAATGATCGTGTAATTCCGCTAAACGACATGGGCCGACGCGTTCCTCAAGTTGGCAGGCCGAAAGTTCGTAGCCGAAACGCCCATTGTATTGAGAGAGACGACTAAGAACTTGCGCCGCAATGGGCACGATAGCTCCTTGGCTATTAGTGAGAAAACACTCGCGTTCCACTCCCACAAACAATGCTTTGAGCGGATCGAATTGGAACAGCTCCATGAACTTGCGCATACTTCTTCTCCGGTTGTTAAAGAACACCAAAGGAGGTAACAAAAAACTCCTCATCTCTCCACGCGAAAAAATCGCATAGAGGGACGAGGAGTTTATTCTCGTGGTACCACCCTTGTTTTTGAAACAAAAAACACCTGTGGAGGTGCTCTGTTCCACTCATCGACTCATGCCTTTCGGCAGACATCAATTATCCCAAGATTACGGAGGAAACCGGATTTCCACTAAACGCAGAAATCATTCTGTCCTAAAGGACGATTATGGCCCAACCCCTTACAGGTAAACCTGAAGGGACCATAACCTTGAATTTTAAGCAGATGCGAAAGAACCATCTATACAATAGTCAGTAATATAAGATATGTCAATTTTGTCTCTTGTTATTCTCAACTGCACTTTGTCACGTTCTTATTGACAAACTACCCAAAAAGATGTATGATTTAGGACTGTTTTGTATCTCGGATAAACCTGGAACTGACCATTAAGCACCTTGGAAAATTGGATAAAAGTATGATCAACGAACATGCTCGTTTCACTATCGCGCAGCAATACCTGCGGGCAGTAGAACACCTCGCCAGTCGTGTCGGCAATCCCATTCTCCACACCGTTGTCGATTTTTTGCAAACGTTTTGCTGCCTGATTATTCCTCAACGCGACGGAAAATTCAGTGCCGGTAAACCGCTTCACGAAAAATTCGCAGGCAGTGGGATTGGAGACAATGTGTGGGTTTATGTGCATGACCATGAAGATCTGCAACATCTATCTGAGGATTGCGCAATCTCGCTCTTCCTTGGAAAGAAAGATGTACCGGCCAACTACCATCACGACAATCGTTTTCTCGTGTTGCGACAGATGTCGTACAGTCCATTCTTTCAAGGATTGCTTATCGCTCACGAAGGGTTTCACGCAATGACTCTCACAAAGAGCGAGGAACTGCCCGACCACGACATTCATGAATACGAAGCACATTGCTTTGAACATGAATTGTTGCGAGAAATCGGCGGTTCAATCTATCAGCAACTTCTGCAACAAAGGATTGAACAGATTAGGATGGAGCTAAAAGAAAGATCGATTGCCGACTGTGGACCATTAATGGACTTTACCTACCCGCTCTCTCTGGATGGGCTTTGGGGCTCATACAGAAGCACGAGTGAGGCGCGTATGAGAAAGTGGGAGCTGCATCAGCACGCCATCTACTACCTCATCCAAGAACTGGATATCTCTTATGCGGAGAAAGCACAGATTGCTAATCTGCTTTGAGAATTCAGAGGAGTCGTTTACCGCCACGTTTCAATGTACGTGGCGGTTTTTCTTATTTAAAAAAAATCTTTTATCAACAAATTATAAATATTTCATTTTGCTTTCTTGCTTGACATTTCCTGTCAATTGTTTACTATGTTTCATCTGTATTGTTGCTGTTTAAATCTCCGAGCGGCATCAATCACGATGTTGCTCATTCATCTTTTTGGGGACAACTATGGTCGCTGCAACGCAAAAGAGCTCTGTGGATTTGACACTCGTTCAGGTCCTTGCTTTTCACGCGGGAAGTAACGAATTGTCAATTTCTGAGATCTGCGAAAGTTATCAGAAGATGGGTGGAGACATGGCTCGATTTCTAAAGTTCCTCAATGACCTGACAGCAATCTATTACTTTCTTTCATACAACGAACTGCCATGGAGCTACCTGGATCCCGCTGCGCAGCTGGGAAACTACAATTGGCATATTCGTCAGCAAAGATGGAATAGTTGCTGCGACGTATTGCGTGAGCAAGGGTTGAGGCGAAGGACTCCGAACAAGCTGCCCACAATTCGTATGGTTGTAGTTGGTGCACTCATCGCAGTTTCTGGTCTCCTGTTATTCTTTCTTCGGTGAAGCGAGAAGCAGCTTTGCTGGAAGAGGGTTTGTTATTCTCCGCAGATATTCACACCAGGTGAATTGTCTGCGGAGATTTTTTTTATTTTTTTATTTTTCGATTATTGACACTCTCCCACATTTAACCCACGATAATATTCCGCCTGATCTGGCGAAGTGTACCTTCTGAAATCCAAATCAACCAGAAATAGGAGATACCGCGATGAATACGCCGATATCGTTGAATAAGGCCCTACACAATCCGCCGCCGGCAAAGATGTGGCTTCCTTCGGAAATTCGTGGAAGGTTTGTGCCTTTCACGGAAGAAATACTCAAAAGAGATGATCTTGTTACCAGGGCGCAAACGGAAATCGACACTTGGTGCGCCAGTACAAGAGAATTTCTCGGCGAGTTTTTTAACCCGCAAGAAACAGCATCTGCCAGGATCTTCATTCTGCCATGCTTCGAAGCTGCCATGTTGTTTCCGGAAAATTATCCGATCGCGGAAAGAGCGGCCATGGCAACGACCGGGTACGCGTATCATCTGCCATCAGAAAGATTCGCACAGTTAATCACCAAATCAAACGAAGAAATGTTGGAACCAATGATAATGGTTTTCTGTGATTCCAAGGATGGTTTTTTGCGAGGTTATCGTTGGCCAACAATGAACTTGTTTTGGTGCCCAAAAAGAAAGAGAGTGCTTAGCAGCATATCGCTTTTCTGGGACATGGATGACTATCTGATGTGTTCACAAGTCGCTGCGATCGTGGACGATTGGAGTTCGGACAGTGGCGAGGGGGATATCATTCTTCTTCGTTCGGCGATATCAGCATCTTCACGCACCAGACTTGTAAAGCAAGACATTCTTCGCGCTATCGACTCATTTGATGTTCTTGCTCGCTATGGACAGCACGACGAAAAAGTCGAAGCTACGTTGCGGCAATGCGTTATGAATGTCTTGAGAAAGAACGATGCCTCGGAAGTTGTTTCGTGGTTTGAAACAGCACACTTCCCTATGGGATCAGCTGACATCGCGGCTCTTTACGACATTTTGGAGTTGTCGTCCGGTGACAGAGACGCTTTAGACGCTTTTGGAGTGAGCCGTGACTCAGGAGAGATTTCTCGCAACGAGACCATCTTCTTGTCGTCAAACTTTGTCGCATCTTGCTATGTCGAGGTAGAGCCAGACAGCGAAACTGTTTACTGGGAAGATTCGGAAATATATGCCTTAGACGATTGTGTACCGGAAGATTTCTGGTTGGATCTCGTCCCGCGACACGAGGAAGTGGATTTGGCAGGTGTTCTGGGATTCATGAATGGGCTTCGTCCTGCTGTTCGTATTTTGGACGAAGATCCAAACGCGTGGAGTGAACTAATCGTCTTGGCGCAAGAATTCGCTCAAGAACTACGAGCAAAGAGTGCTTAGTTCGCGAGTAGTTTGTCCCCCACTTGCTTTCGAGCGACTGGGGTTTTTCTTTGCCCCTTGAACGGAATCTAAAGTTTTAGTATAGTGCGCCGTAGGATTATTTTCCCTCGTAATGTTCCTTTCTCCAGGGAGAAGATTGATGTCTAAGCACGCGAGAGCCGTCGCGAAGCAGAAGAGACGGCAAAACAAGTCGCAAAGCCGCAACGCCAAGCGAAAGCAAAAGTACGCTGCTCTCGCCGGGACGCAATCCGTCTTGGATTCCGTTGCTTCCTCGTATAGTGCCGGAAGTGACGCGATCAGGAAAAAAGGCATGACCAAGGTGCAGAAAAAACGTCTCGCACAAGGCAAGGACCCCAAGGGTTTTCTGAAAGGCGGAAATAGTAGTCCCTCCCCCCTTGGATGGTGGATGGGTGGGTGGGGAGAATGACATCGAATCAAGCGCTAGTATCTTTACAAGCTCTATTCTGACCATGAGTCGGTAGTAGAGCTTTTTTCTTTTCTCTGCTCCCGTGGTATTGACACATCTATAATATATTCATACAATCTAAAGTCCTTTTTCTGTTTGTCCTTTTTGAACCTGGAGATGGATCACATGAGATCTTTTGCTGTCGCTGGGGTGGTTGCGTTGTTGCCTTGGATGGTTGGTTGCGTAGAAGAACAAACCAACGTTCACGCGTCTACGAAAACGGTGGTGGAAAAGCCCTCTCGTTCGAAAGATTACAAGATCAAGATCACCATACATGACGAGAATTCGAAGGTTGTGTTTGAGAAAACCGTTTGTATTCTCAACTACAGCTACATGCCGGAATTTGAGCAACAAAAAGATGGCACGAACTTGTTGCAGTGGTATGAGGGATTTCACTACGGTGGCGCTTGCGTCCTTAAGCAGGGCTGGATTGCCGACTGGAGCAAGGTCGAGGAAGAAGAAAAGGTAATAGTCCCTCTCCCGAAACAATCACAACCGAGTTCTCGTCTCAAGGCATCGGGTACAGAACCAAACGGTGTGAAGTAAAGAGCTGAACAGAATCAGCCAGGCAAATCACCGCCAACGTTTCTTCGGAAATGTGGGCGGTTTTTCTTTTTGCCATTACTTAAGATGTGTAATCATTGTAAAATAATTTTATGTATTCCAAATCGTTTATTTGGGTGTGTGTGTTTGCAGGATCCACTATTGGTGGATTAATTCCGTGTTTGTGGGGAGCGGATATTTTTTCTCCGTGGCCAATTTTGTTGAGTGCTTTTGGCGCCTTGGCAGGCATTTGGGTGGCAGTTAAAATATCCAACTATGTCGGATAAAAATTAGGTAGAGTTGAATATATAAGCTATTGACAATAGTGTGTTTTTTGATTATAGTCATTTGTTCGTGTCCTTTTGACATCCTTCCAAGTTGGAAGGGCCCTTGTTCCCGGGGTTAGGGATAAAGACCTTATTGGGCGATGTAAAGCTCGAAAGGAACGTGTGCTATGGGTTCTCCGTTGGAAATGTTGGCGGCGAGAAAATGGAGCGTTGGTCGGTTGGCTGCTCTGGTTTACAAGCTGGGCAAAAAAAACGCTCGCGCGATTCTCTCCAATAGTGTTCGTGTGCGGCTGGAACCGAATCGTTTCTCCACACCACAGGAACAGGTTCAGATTTGGAAGAATGTCTTTCTTCCTGAGGGTTCGGTTTTATCCGCGAGAAACTTGTACCTCGACTTTCCCAATTCGTCGGGGATTATTCGGCTCCCGGCGTGGCCAAAAGGAAAGAACGTCGCACCGGTTTTGACGCTTGTTGGATGCTCCGCCGAAGCCGAGCTCAAACTGTACTGGGAACTTCTGAATAAGTACGCACAGATTAATTGGTCGTGGGATGCATTTCCCATCACTCACGACCGTGTGGGATGGTGGGGTGATTCTAAGAACCACAACGGGCAATGGCGCTTCGAGTGGCAAGCGATTGATTTTTCGTCATATAGTCATGGACGAATACCAGGTGGGGGCGGAATCGGTGTTAAGGAAGTTCGTGAAGGAGCACCAATCGGCCAGCGTCGTTTTCCAAGCGCGGGAATTCTTGCCGCGCTACTTGTTCATCCACGATTCCGCAAGATGCTGGCCGACAAAAAGGTGTTGAACATGGACATCGCCGGATACTGCGTCTTGAACCATGACAGGCCGTTTGTTGTGTCCGTTCAGAATCTTGGTTGCAGCAGTAGTGTGGAAATCAGAGCAACATTGCCGTGCGCGGAATACGACTTCTGTATCCCAACGTTTGCCGTCGAAGACGTGTAGTATCCAGACGTGCTCATTGTTGATCATTCACCGCCCCCGCGCATTTGCGCCGAGGCGGTTTTTCTTTTTGGAAAAAGAAAAACCGCCTGTTAATCAAGCGGAACGCGTGTTTTGTTTGTGCTTCACGAACGAAATGTGTAGCTTTCACACCCTCATTTCCAATTCTTTGTCGGGATCGTATTCGTGGACCTCGACATCGAATTCCACGACATCTCGCAGTTTTTGGGGAAACCGTAAGACGACACGTTGGATACCCTTCCCATCAAGAAGTTCTTCATCTCGAAGATCCAAATTAACGGATCCAGTGAGCCATTTTGTAGGAAGGTTTCTTTCGGCAAAGCGTCGGGCCACTATGGCAGACTCGAAGACGGGAAGAATAGTTTTGCCATTTTGGCGAAATATAACCAGGGGTACCCATTTCCGAGGAAGGCATTCCTTCCTAATATCTTTTATGCCCATGTGGCCCTCAGTGCAAACGATGGCGTAAAGCATATTTTTACTCCTCGTGAACGAGATTTATTTAGGATACTGAAAAAACAAGAAACAATTTTTTTGTACAGTATTCAAATAAATAACGCAATACAAACAAATCCCCGCGTCCGCCAGTTGGCGGAGCGGGGATTTGTCGTCTTAATATTTTTAGTTTACTTCTGCTCGGGCTTTATCTTGTTTTGATTTCTGAAATAGTAGACCGCGGCCATGACGACAATTAAAGCGATTAGATACCACCACCACTTTATTGGAGTACTTTTTTGGTTATTTCCTGTTGGTGCTGGTGTAGGGGTCGCCTCTATAGACGCTGCTTCGACAGTTCCCTTCTCTGGTGTTGCTTTCTCTGGCTCAGAACTGGAACTACCGGAAGAATTATTGGTAACGTTATTGCTTCCAACCGTAGCTGATGTCAAAGATTGCGTACTAGGTGTCGCATTTTGAGCAACTGTCGTGGTTCCCAATACTGTCGCCAATTTGGTTGTTACAGATGGACTTGATGATGTCCCACTGCCGCTAGAATCCGCCGTTTCGTGGTCTGTTCCAGTTTTGAAATCCATTTCAGCGCTATAGTTTTCCGGAGAACCGGCGGAAATTACACGGTAGTAATAAACCTTATCTGGTTGTAGGCCGGTAAGAGTTACAACATGATGCGTTACTTTGTTCGGTGCCAAATTAAATGTATCGGTTGAATATCTGTATCCACGGTTCCAAGAGCTATCCGGAGTTGATACCGACTCTAAGCCGTAAACAACACGTGAAGTAGATTCATCATCCGTATCCCATGATATAACTTGCTCTGTCCCAGGATTGCCAGTTGTTCCGTTAATAACTGACTCACCTGAAATTATCGGAGCAATACCGTATTCCTCGGTCATTTTTGGAGATACATTTCCCGATGGATCAATTGCTCTCGCATTAAGCGTTTGGGAATGATCAATTAAAATCGGTGTCCCAGTATACTGTGTGCTTGAAGTACTTGGATCAGTTCCGTCGGTTGTGTATCGGATATCCGCTCCGGATTCTCCTGTTAAAGTAACCGATTGATCGGCGTAGTAACCACCACCAATAGGATTGGCTACAGGTTTTGTCGGTGCGGCTTTATCAGTAGTCATTGCTGAGTAATCGTTCAATTGATTGCCCACAATATCGTGAGTGCTAGTTGGTAATTCTTGCTCAGTATAAGCAATGACTGGAGTTATATTAACGTCGTAAGATGCGCCTTCGGTAAAACCAAGAAGCAAAACGTTATCATTTCCAGTGCTACCTGTTCCTATCGATTCTCCATTGTATTCAACAACATCCCAGCCATCAGCAGTACCTACCTGTAGTTTTGTATCATCAATATTTTCTGAGAAAGTCAGTTTAATATTGTCGATTTTTCCATTACCATTCACATCTTGAGTTTCGGCTGACAAAACCACTGGCTTGGCTTCGTCTGTTGTTGACCAACTACTAGAAACCAATTCGTTACCTGCTATATCATGAGTACTCTCTGCTGGAGGTGTAGTGTCTTGAGTGTATGTCACCGAGGGTGTATTTCCTGAATCAGGACCAGTTCCTTCTACTAAACTAAGAAGAAGAATATTGTCATTCTCGCCATTTTTAGTATCGACTTTTGATACAGTATAACCATCAACGCTCCAGCCATCGTTTCCGGATGGTGCTAATCGAGAATGATCAATAGTTTCATTAAACGTAAGCTCAATCGTGTCGATTTTTCCATTGTCATCTAAGTCTTGGGTTTTGGCGGAAGTTATTTGTGGTGAAGTGTTATCAATTTGAATATTTCTATCGCTCGATACTACTGAATTGCCCTTTTTGTCACTAATATTCAACGTAATATGATGAGTTCCATCCCCAAGTCCACTTGGGGTGTTGAGTGTAATAGTTCCTGTGCACTTATTTGTCGTGGCACTGTAAGTTACAGTTCCAGTGAAATAGCCGACTGGGGTATGAATTGCTGGATTACAACTAGCACCATCAACAATACCGGAACCATTTTCAGTTATTGTTGCATCAACATCAATAGAAGCACCGTCTTTGTAGATTGAATCTACGACCGGTTTATTCCAAGAATATGTTGGAGCTGTCGTATCTTGAATGGTAATAGTAAAAGTTTCCGGAACTGCTGTATTTCCTGCAGCATCAGTTTTTGAACACGTAATTGTTGTTACGCCAATCGGAAATGTTGAACCAGAAACTGCATCGCAAGTTGAAATAACATCCCCATCTACATCATCGTGAGACATTGGAGTTGTGAATGATGCTACAGCCCCAGAAGCACTTGTCGCTTCCTCGGTTATATCTGCAACTACGTCTATTGTCGGCGCAGTTTTATCAATATTCCCAACCGTAGCAGTGGCTGTTCCCGTATTTCCTGCTGCGTCTGTAAAGTTAAAAGCAAAACTACCATTACTATCAAAAGTATAAGTAGTTTGCCCACTATTGTTTGTAACAGTTACTGGTTCATTAGGATGAAGTGTAGCAATAACAGAACTGTTGGTAAGCGCAGTAATATCGTAGGAGACTGTTGCGTTAGGTGATGATTTATCAATGTTCTCAACCGTTGCGGTAGCCGTTCCTGTGTTACCTGCTGGATCTGCAAACTCAAAAGTAAAGGAATCATTACTGGTAAAAGTATGGGTTGTTGAGCCCCCATTATTAGTAACGGTAACTGGTTCGCTTGGGTTCAATGTTGCTATTACATCTCCATTTGTTGGTGTAGTCACGTTGTATGAGACAGTGGCTGTCGGCGCGACTTTATCGATAGTCACATTCCAAATATCACTCCATGCGCTTTTGTGTCCCAGCGTATCAACAGCGCGAACTTGCCAATACCACGTGCCATCAGAAGCTCCGGATGAGTGAATTGAGTTGGTTGAAAGTACTCCTGATTTCCAAAGACCAGTTGTTAAAACACCACCTACTTCTGCAGGATTAGTAGATGTTTGATACTCATATGTTATGGGCGAAGCATCTGATGATGCATCCCAAGTAAAATCAAAATCGTTTGTGGCAATAGCGCCACCGCTCGACAATCCGTTTGCTAATCCGTTTACTGGCACGGTTGGAGCAATAGTATCAATGCCTGTTATCGCATCAGACAAACTATAAGTAGTGTTTTCTGCTGTATCAGTAGCTTTATAACATACTCTTGTACCGTTATCTGATTCAGATGTAAAAGTTTGGCTTGAGTATGGTGAAAAACTTAGTGAAGCATTACAAACTGAGCCAGTAGTATTACTCATCGTCAAAGCTCCTTCGTCCGTGTTGGCAGTAATGGTTTTACTCTGCTCCGGAGTTGTTGTGGGATTACTAATGGTAATTTCTGGATAAGTATTATCGACAGTAATTATCGACGAAGCTAAACCGACTGTTTGAAAATGCCCAACTTTGTCTCCTAATCCGGAAGTGCTTCCTATAAGGATGTAATGATTTCCAGAACTTGCGGGAACAGTTACTGAACCGGAACAATCCGTACCCAAATCTCCCAAATCCATGTCTGTGCCGGTGGGGATCCCTGTATGATTGGCCCAATAAGCGTGACACGATGATATTCCGGAGCCAGTTTCGACAATATTAGAAGTGACATCAATTGTGTCACCGTTTTTAACTACATATTTATCTAAACCAACACTGTTAACAACCGGTGCTGTATTATCTCGTAGCACGTTCAGTGTTGATGTAGAAGTTTGGTTAGAATTATCGTAACAAGTGATAGTTGCACTAGTGTTAAAAGTGTCGGCACCACCCCAATTATAAGATTTTTGGTACGGTGACGAATTGTCATCACCCCCGGCCGAAACAGTTGCTGGAAAATTTACTTTATCAACCCCTGAATTTGCATCAGTCGCTGCTTCCGTAACCGTAAAGCTTCCAGTCCCCGACACATTAGTGGTGTAATAAATTGTATTTCCTGAAATATATTGCTCATTCGGATGGATACCCTTTGCGATTGTAGGAGCCGGACATGAAGGAACATCATCTTCATAAGTTACGCTCACTTTTACCTGATCAATATAAACATCACTTGATCCAGTGGTTGCATCCAGTTTTACTCTAAAGTTGGAATTAGAAAAATTAGCAGCGGACCAAGATCTACCCCATAGGTCAGTCCCATTCCCTAATAATGTTACAGTTTCAGCGGCAGAAGTAGTTCCAGGAAGACTAGTGTTTTTCAAACCCGTTCCTGCTCCTGTAGTGTAACTAGTACCACCATTCCAGGAGAGCGAGACAGCTGCCTGCCTCGTATTTCCTGTATAACCTTCAACACTGACCTCAATTCCTTTTACTATCACGCCCGTGGGTATATTTAAATCAAAGTTTTTAAGTTCTACTGCATCAGAAGAACTATCAGCGGATGCCCTATTATTATCAGAGGAATAAAATCTACTCGTATTAGACCAACCACCATTGTCATTGCCGCTCGGCTGTTCGGTCACCACAAACAAAGTGAAATGATTCAAACTTTCCACTTTTACAGCATCCGCATTTTCATCAGTATTTTGCGTAACGTCTTGAGCATCAGCCAATAATTCGTCCTTCGTTTCCGCGTATTTTACAGCGACATCCTTTGCGTCATCCGGTTTTGGCAACGTTAAATCATATTTAAATGATCCGTCAGTCATCGTGGAGGTAATATCGTAGGCAGTGTCGGAAACTGCTCCCAATTGTGCTTGTTCTTCGGCCGATAATTTGATTTCGTTAATCGTCAAAACACCCGGATTATCAGGAAGCATTGTGAATTTCACGGTTACATTTTCATTTTGAGGGGCGACATACGTTTCGCCCATCGCAACTACACTTCGTGTTTGCGCTTTGCCATTTGGCATTATTTGCCAAACTCCGTCGGCAGTATTTGTTGGTTCAGAATTTATTACTGCAACCGGAGATGGTTCGGGAGAAACAACAGGATCGGACGTGGGTGATGGCGACACAACTGGTTCAACACTTGGTTCTGGACTAACAGTTGGTTCGGCGCTGGGAGATACTGTTGGCTCAGGGGAAACAACAGATGGTTCTACGGTTGGTGTTTCGGTTGCTGCAGGAGATTCTGTTGGAGCAACTGTATTATCTTCAGTGACAATTGATTGATCTGCATCACTCGCATGAGCGACCGGTATTGTTAACACTGGATACAACGGATAAAAAACAAAAAAGAACGTGGCTGTTATCGCGTTAGCTTTTTTAATTACTCTGAGGACACGCTTGGAGAATTTCATTGTATTTTTAGTTGTTAGGGAGATAAAACGCGATTTGTCGTGACTTCTATCATAGTATCTCCGTATATCAGAATCAAGTATTTGTAAATAGTCCGTATAAAGTCAGGTCAAAATATTTTGACACTTGAAAAAATAAAAATATTTCAGCTATTGCTGGAGATTGCCGCGCCTCGACTCCACCATCCGCCTGCTGGCGGAGGCGGATTCGATGGCTCGCAAAGACGCGACTTTTTAGCGAGAGCGTTTAGATATTTTGCTGTATAAAAACATTATCGCACTTAAAACGAGATATATAACAACAAAAAACAGTACTATATTAAATATGTAGTCGAGTATTACAACACCCAAACTTCTTGTGGCCAAAATGTTTACGTTGCGCGGATTAAAATTCATCGAAATAAAAACAAAAATCGCGGAAACAACCAAAGAGGTGGCAATTCTTGATTTTGAAATAAAATTCATTGTTTTCATGTTGAAAATTAATTAATGGATTACTTTTTTCTGCGTTTAAAAGGGTTGTTTACAATAGCAACCGCGGCAATTACAACAGCTATTAAACTAATTACACCGACAATAAAGCCGGAGCTTTTTTGTACAGAAGTTTTGTTGCTTATAATTCCACTTTCAATAACAGAATCAGGTTGTTGGCTCGCTTTTTCGATGTATTGCGCCGGAATAGTCATAGCAAACATACGCGTAAATGGTCCTTTTGTGACTTCCTGCTTCAATCCAAGAAAATCCAGAGTCACAGTTCTTGCTGAGTTTGGAACAGTCATAGCAAAAACACCTTTATCTTTATAATCAAAAGTCATGTCGCTTTTGAGCAGGCCAATATATTTAGCAGGCAATGGTTTGCCGGTTTCATCAATTAACGTGCCTGATAATTTGCCGCTTTGGGATGGTGTATCAAAATAGAACATACTTGCGGTAAATGGTTTACCCGAGATGTTGGCAGTAGCTTCAAAAGTCATAATTGCGGATTGGCCATTTTTGGGTAAAACAAATCGTGCATTACCTTCCGCGTCAGTTTTAATTGTCTTACTGAGTAATATTTTGTCATCATAACCAATTACCTTAACTGCTATGTCCAAATTTGGTAAGCCAGTTTCCTGAATATCCTGTCCATTCTTGGCGCGACTAAAAGCGTAGGCAATTATTTCTCCGGGCTCGGTTGTAATACCAAGATGATTGCCGAGTTTTCCCTCTGTTAATGTGTCTGGATTATTGAAATACCAATCAAAAGCCGGTTGGCCGTCAATTGTTTTATCTTGAAGCAACCCGCGCATAATATTTTTATATTGCGCTAGAGAAATATCTGTTTCGTTGTTTGCTTTTACCCAATCATAAATTTTGTTGTTAAGTGTTTTTAAAAAATCCAGATTGTCGTTGGAGCTGGATGCCGCGGCCAACAGAGTTAAATGCGCAACACTGGTGATGTTGTAAACAACGCCATGATTTGTGGTCTGCTTTGAGGAACCCCAGTTCATTGTTCCGGCGACCGTATCGCGATCAAGGTAGTAGTCGAAATAAGGGCTAGCGCCAAAACCAAACGTGTTATCCAAATCCTTGCCTACTAAAATCTCTTGCGTTTTCGCCAAACCTTCATTTATCCACTGCGGGTGAAAAGTAACTCTTTTATTGCCGTAGTAATACATACCATGTGCAAGCTCGTGTATCATGTTCCCGTAAATTTGTTCAACGGCACGTTTTGGTTCCTTTAATTTGTATTCTTGATATCTTTTCGCTTGACCAGCTAGTACTAATGTTTGTTCGTTGTCTGTATAGCCCGTGTTGTGATCAGTCCCATTTAGATTCGCCTCAATTTTTAGATTTATATTGGAAAAAGGTGGACCAAATATTTTTAGCATTAAGGGCTCCATTTTGGCGTAAAAAGATTTCATTTCTATCCCGGGCAAAGAATCAGAAATTTCCCCTAATTGCATTCGGTTGCCTTCGGGAACTGCGGCGATGGCAACACCAAACGTCAACAAAAACCCCACGACGGAGATAAGAAGTGTTCTTTGCATTTTTTTGTTTGTTATTTTAATTATACAGATAATATAGCACAAAAAATAATATTTTATACAGCTTGCTAAAATACCATGATACTTCTATAGTGTGCCGGTGTTGGTTCATTGCTTTCAGACCCAAAAGGGGTGTGTATATGTTGAAGACACGACCAATCAAAGAGCCAAAACGTGAGGACGACGGTTTGAGGATTTCGGTAATGAGTAGGCACACTCTATCCGATGGTGTAACTCATGACCCAGGAATCTCCACTCATATGTACAACCAATGGTGGAGAAAACTTGGCCCGCCAAAACAACTTATTGGCGAGTACTATCACGGCGGGTTGCCATGGGAAGAGTACAAGAGACGCTACAAGCAGTACTTGGGCACACAAAGACAGTTACTGCTAATACTTGTGCAATTGGCCAAGGAAATGAACGTTACAATCCTTTGTGTTGAGGCAAACCCACTCCAGTGCCATCGTCTTCTGATTGCTGAGGCCTGCAGAGAACTAGATGAACAGCTAGTAATCAGTGTCGAGTAAACCGTCTCCTACCAAGAAGACGGCTTTTTTCTTAGTTTAATTATATAAATTGACTGTTCTTAGTTTGTGTTTTAAACATACTTTGTTCGGGTTCATTTCCACTCAGCTGTGACGACGCGAAGTTGTTCAGTTATTACACCAATCAGAGGAGGAACCAAGATGGATAGAATGGGATCGTTTCCAGTGATGACGGAAGAGCAGTATCAGCAGGCATTGCGGGAGTACTCTTTCTTCCGCATTCCACATCAAATTCTGCTTTATCGCATCAGCTGGATTGATGGACCAACAGAGATTTTGGACGCGACTTCGACGGGGGTAGGTACTCATAGAGCGCCTGCAAAAGATCTTGTCGAAGCGCTTGTCGCGCTACTTGCGGGATACAAAGATGCGACAGCGCTGGTCGTGCGCATCCAAGAGGGTTCTAATGGTAAAATAGTCTTCCCTATCTGGTGGGAAAGGCGCGCGCCGGTTGAAGTCGCGGAGAGGAGCTGACCATGCTTTTCTTCCATCGTTATGGTCTTCAGTTACTAGGGTTCCTTCTTTTGTTGGTCTGTTTGATTGTTGCTGTTTTGTGTAATCACTGGCAGCAAATACAGGAAGAAAAACAACAACAAATGAATTCTGCCGCCCAGCAGTAGTTTGTTCCCAAGTAGCACAAGATCGCTCTCCCCTCTCAAACATGCTTTGGCAAAAAGCGAGCATCAACACCGTCTGGATTTCCGGCGGTTTTTTATTTTATCAACTTGGTATAATTTAAGTAAGTAGGTTTTGAGATTGATTGTTGTGCTTCGTGTCACTATCCCTTGTAGTCAGGAGAGGATAAAGGTCATGGCAAAGAAAAAGCCAAAACGTCGTCGCCGCACCAGTCGCTCCGTTAGGAAACGAAGAAAGCTGACGCCGGAGCAGCGCCTCAAACGCATGCGCAAGAAAATGGCGAATGCCCGCCTGCAACTTAACGAGGCGAAACGGGCGCTTCAAAGGGCACGAAAGGCCCTGGCAAATGCTCTAAAGTAGAGCAAACAACGATAATCCCGCGTATCTCGCTCATTCCGAGTCACCGCTTCAGCGAAGCGGTTTTTTCTTTGGAAATGCTTTATAATACAAATAAATGAATATTACTGTTATTGCCAAAACTCGTGCAAAAAAGCCATGCGTTACGAAAATAGACGATAAAAATTATATCGTGGCAGTAAGAGAAGAACCACATGATGACAAAGCAAATGACGCTATTGTTAGCGCCTTGGCTAAATATTTTCATGTCACAAAAACACAAATTAACATAAAACTTGGCAAAACAGGAAAAAATAAAATCGTGATAATTAATCAATAATTTATACCAAAATGCCACTAGATAAAGACAGAAAATATCCTATCGTCGTATTATCAAGTTATGTATTTTTTATGCGTGGTAATGAAATTTTATTAGCGCGCAGACAAAATACCGGCTATCGAGATGGAGAATATGGCTTGCCCGCGGGACATATTGAAGAAAATGAATTTGCCAGCAAGGGAGCTATTCGAGAGGCCCAAGAAGAAGTTGGGGTATCTATTGATCCAGAAAATCTAATTCCTGCGCACCTTATGCATCGTCAGTGTGACAATCATACTCGAACAGAATTTTTCTTTGTTGCTAAAACATGGAAAGGTGATCTAACAAACACAGAACCCGAGAAATGTGACCAAATATCTTGGTTCCCTATTGATAAATTACCAGAGAATACTATTCCATATATCCGCACAGCTATCGAAAAATGGCGCGCCGGAATTTTTTATTCCGAATTTACAGAGGTTTAATAAGAAAAAACCGCCCGGCAGATGCTAGGCGGCTTTGTCGAGTCCATTCAGGACGCAACATTCGACGATGTCGAGAGCAGACTCTATTGGTTTTGCGGTGAGTACCACAAATTCCGATTTAACTGCTACAGCTTGAGAAAGAGCAAGAAGGAATTTGTCTCGTGGATCCCTGAGAGATAGTGGATCCACGGATTTTCCCCTTGCAGCACTGAGGATTAGGGATACTTCACATGCCGAAGCTATCAACGCTCTGGCTAGTTTGGGTTCCTTGATCAGTAAATCCCTCAACAGGGCATCCATAGACGGGCACATGGGAAACTTCCTGTTTGTTTTTTTCGGTTATTTGCCTAATCGCCCAACGTCCAACAACTTCACGGTTATTGGTGTCATTGACTATTTGTCGCATCCACCAAGGACCATGATTTTTGTTAAACATTGTGCGAGCCAATATTCGAAGTTTAGCGCACAACGATGTGTGCGTTATTCTTCTCACTTCATCCGAAGTCCCGATTCTGCATCTCTTCTCGTCCGTGAAGAAACCTTCATTGGCACAACACAATAAATACTCGAAATTCACGGCAGCTTCGTAGTAGCGATGAGCACAATCAACAAGATCTGCGTACATCTCCATAAGCTCAGCGCTGTCCAAACACGCCTCTCGCAACGCACTCAAAGTCAACTCTGGTGGCAGTTCACTTGAACTCCTTATTGGGGTTTCAAAAAACATTGTAAAAATACTCCTATGTAAAAAGAACAGGATATATTCTACTGTTTTTTGAAGTTTAAGTCAAAGAAAAAACCGCCTACGTTTGCACGCATGCGGTCTAAAAATGTACAAATTCATCGGAAGGTTGTTGCTTGCTACTTGCGATCAAGGACAAATTCGCAAGTAGCGAAACAATCCTTCTGTGGGTCGAACTGTTTCACAAAGACCTGGACGAAGTGATGTGCGGGAATATTTCCCCGAGCGAAGTCGCTCAGGATCGTCTCGAGAGCATGGGCCAGTCTCTGTCGCACCTCCTTTGTGCGATCGGATGTTGGAAACAATCCCTCAACGAAGCACACAAGTTCCTCGCCTAGCCCCTTCCGCATCCTATCAACCGGATAGAAAACGGAAACTTCTTCGGGACGAATTCCCAAAATTGCGCTAGTGGAGGCCATGAGGGAGTTCGCGAGCTCTTCAAGAAGCGCTTGCCCAACAACCGGCATGCCGTGGACCAATAAAACTAGCATCTCTTTGCCTCGCGATTTGAGTGAAAAACAGGAACAACCGACAAAACACAATACCATAGTGAGCTTTCTATGTCAAATCAGTCGGTGCTTTGTATGGCACAAGAATTGTCTTTACTGGTATTATTCGATCATGCTAGACAACGTAGCACCTAAGAAATATGTTTTATTCCTCTGTACCGGCAATTACTACCGTAGCCGTTTTGCAGAAATTTACTTTAATCACAAAGCAAAAAATACAAACTGGGTGGCTTTTTCAAGAGGATTGAACTTGGATTCACGCAATTATGGCGAAATATCCTCTATTGCAGTAAGAGAACTTTCCAAACTCGGCATATCTGTCGGAAAGCAATTACATCCGCAAAAAGCGGAATCTGAAGACCTCAAAAAAGCCGATATAATTGTCGGTTTAAACGAAGATGAGCACAAAGAGATAATTGAGAAGAAATTTTCGGAGTTTAAGGAAAAAGTGATTTATTGGAATATTGCCGATATTTTTGAACAAGACAGTTCTTCTGAGGTGCCAAAAATAATTCACAATATCGACAGTTTAATAGCGCAACTAAAGTAGCCCCCAACAAGGAGTAGAGTGGCGCGAAGTTGACATAAATAGTATTTTCTTGTACATTGTCGTTACTTATGTGCGACAATTGCGAACACAATAACGCAGAAGAAGCCGAAAAAGAAACAGAATTAGACAAAGAAGATGTCTGCTGTGGCGGAAACTGCGAAGATTGTGACCACAAGGAATAATCTAAGATAGGTCAGAATACGACTACTACACAAAAACCGCTTCAATGAGGCAGTTTTGTTTTTTCTCTATATTTTTTAAATTTAGTAATTCCCTATTCTTTTAAATATCGCTGTACGGCAATAACACTGCTTATGGCTCCAATTAGTATTCCTGTGCCACAAATGAGAAATATTACCAACAATAGATTATTTACTGCCCAGTTATAAATACTAAATTGATTGTCAACGAAAAACGCTCCGACTTTCGGGGACATAATATACAAGAGGGGGTAAAAGAAAACTAATGTCACAATAGAAGCTATACCTCCGGCAAGAATTCCTTCAATAACAAACGGTCCTTTTACAAACCAGGGTGATGCACCCACTAGTGTCATAATCTCAATTTCACGGTGATAACCGTAAATTGCCAGTCGGATAGTGTTGAAAGTTACCAGAACAGCAATGATACCCAGTGCCACTGTAATTCCTAACCCTACACGGCGTGTTGTTTTCATCACAGTAGACAGGCGAGTAATTATTTCACTGTTATCGTCATATGTTACACGAGCAATTAATCTTTCATATTTAGGGCTTTTTAAAGACTCATTGATGCTATCGTATGCATCCGTATTGTTTGCCCGCACAACTAAAGCGGATTGAAGCGGATTATTCCCGATTTCTTCGAGTGCTTGGGAAATTCTGGGATTATCTTTATGTTTTTCCCTAAATGCCGACAATGCCTGATCTTTTGAAACATATGTCACATCTTCGACATTCTTAAATCCTTCAATATCTGTTTTTACAGCCATTACCGCCGCTTCTTGCGCGTCATCTGCCATAAATACCGTAATATCAACTTTGGATTCAATTCCTTTAATAATGTTTTGTCCAAGAATAGTAACCAAAAGCAACACCGACATCATTGCCAAGGTTAAAATCATCACACCTGTCGCGGCCAGAGAAATCCAAATATTTCTCCAGAAATGCACAACACCGGAATAAATTGCTCGACCAAGAGGAAAAATTCTCATAGCGCGTACTTCCCCGTTTTTTGGTCGCGAACAACGTGACCTTTATCTAAAGTAACCACTCGCTTTTTCACTGCATTAACAATTGCTTCATCATGTGTTGCCAATAAAATAGTTGTACCAAGTTTATTAATCTTTAACAAAAGTTGAATAATATCCCACGCGTGCAAAGCATCAAGATTTCCAGTTGGTTCATCTGCTAAAATAATTTGTGGCTTAAAAGCTAACGCGCGTGCCAAAGCCACACGCTGTTGTTCACCACCGGACATCTGCCATGGATAGTTATTGGCTTTATCGGACAAATTAACAAGTTTTAATAATTGCGGAACGGTGCGTTTTATTTCCTGTGATTCTTCACCTGTCACTTCCATTGCAAAAGCCACGTTTTCAAACGCCGTCTTATCGGTAATAAGTTTGAAATCCTGAAAAACTACACCAATTTGTCTGCGCAAGTGCGGAATCTGCCACGGGCGGATCGAAGAAACATCCCATCCATCAATCACAACAGATCCGCTGGTAGGAAATTCCTCAGCGAAAAGCAAACGCAAAAGAGTACTTTTACCAGCGCCACTCTGTCCAACGATTGAAACAAATTCTCCAGTTTGTATTTCTAAATTTATGTCTTCCAACGCTGACGAGTTTTTTGTGTAAACTTTTCCTACGTTTTGGAATATAATCACGTGAAAATTATATCACAACAATCGCATTTTTGTGTAAAGATACAATGAATCTGTCTTTGCGAGCCCACTGTAGTGGGCGAAGCAATCCCCAATTCAAGACGTCTGCACTTGTAAGCACGTGAAACTATATATTATTGTTTCGTTGTTGGAGATTGCTTCGGACTTACTAGTCCTCGCAAAGACGCGACTATTCTATTTTCCTCGTGTTACCATCGCTTCAATAAATTCATCCAATTTGCCATCTAGTACGCCTTCCGCGTCGGAAGTTTCAGTTTCTGTTCTGTGGTCTTTTACCATTTTGTACGGATGTAAAACATAAGAACGAATTTGATTTCCCCATTCCGCGGATTTAACTTCGCCACGCACATCCGCGATACTTTGCGCGTGTTGTTGTTCTCGTAAGTGTTCCAGTTTACTGGCCAACATCAGCATTGATCGTTCTCTATTTTGCAACTGACTGCGTTCAGTAGAACAAGAAACAACAATTCCAGTGGGAATATGTTTAATCCGCACGGCCGTAGAAACTTTATTAACATTCTGACCACCTTTCCCTCCACTGCGAAAAGCGGAAAACTCCAAATCATCCTGACGAATATCAACCAATTCTTTTGCAACTTCCGGAATTACATCCACAAGTGCGAAAGATGTTTGACGCAAACTATCCGCGTTAAAGGGAGATTGCCTTACCAATCTATGAACTCCTGCCTCATGTTTGATTTTTCCGTAAACATAATCCCCTTCCATGCGAACAGTAACGTGTTTAATACCCGCTTCTTGTCCGCGATTTTCATCCATAATTTGCGCTTTCCAGTCTTGCGCTTCAGCGTAACGCAAATACATGCGTAAAAGCATTTCCGTCCAGTCTTGCGCTTCCGTACCGCCTGCTCCGGCGGAAATCGTTACGATCGCGGCCGAATTATCATGTTTGCCGGAAAAATAAGTTAGAAGTTCTAATTTAGAAAGTTCTTTATCTATTTTTCTGCACGTGGTTTGTAGTTCAGTATAAGATGCCGTGTCTTCTTCGGAAATTATTTTTTCCAGTTCGGCAAGATCGCTGATTTCTTTTTTCAGCTGTTCCAGTTGATTTAATTCTTTTTGCAGAGACGCTTGTTCGCGTTGTAAATCGGTGGCTTTTTTTTGATCAGACCAAATATCTGATTCTTGCAGATTTTTTTCTATTTCTAAAAGACGCGCACTCTTTTTTGTGGCATCAAAGACGGTCCGAAACTGTTTGCAGTCTCGGTGCTAGTTCTTTGGAGGAAATCTCATTCATGGGCGAATAGTAACAATTTAAAACAATAAAATCAAAGAAAAAGCAACTCACAAGAAGTTGCTGGAAAATGAACAAAATATGGGGGGCTCTTGGTTTAGTCTTACCGGAAAAAACGGTTCCGGCTGATTCGCTGTCTACTCGTACTCGACGAGAAGAACAACTACTCAGGGTTTCAGGTTTGATCAGAACCATCGGACAGTGGAGCTGAGAGCAGCTCTTGCACTTCCTCCCTACAACCCTCGTGATTCACCAGCGGACACTCCTGGAAGTGCTCTGGGTGCAATACACAAGTTTGGACTTTTACCAACAAGCTACTGCATTCTTCAGGCCTGTGTGGCCTACAAGATACTGGCTTGATTAAGGTAATCGCGTTTGCTTTCTTCCAAAGAACCCCCCCCAGGCAGACAAACACGATATTAGCAAGAACTCTTTATCGATGCAAGCAAAAATAAGCTCAGTTGGGTTAGCGAGGGGCTCTGAGACATTGCACTTCTTAGTGCTAGTCTCAGAGTTCTCAATTCTTGTGCAAAAAAGACTTCGGATTATTGCGAAGTCTATTTTGTGTACATTTGATTTGTTTCGCAAAGCGAAACAAATTTCGAGAGCCGATGGTTTACCTTAAGCATCATAATGCTCAGGGTGAGAATTCTCTTTCCTCCAAAAAATTGCGATCCCTTCGGTCGATGCAATTTTTCTCCTCTAGAGTCTGGGTTTTTAAAAACGCAAAGCAGTTTGCGTTTTTAAAATACCCTCCAATTCTCAACTTGTCCTAAATACTAACAAGAGGCCATTGTGGCCTCTTGTTAGTATTTAGAGCCGATGGTGAGAATTGGACTCACGACCTGCGCGTTACGAATGCGCCGCTCTACCACTGAGCTACATCGGCATATTTACCTTCAGCACGACACGTGCGACGAGAAAAGAATATGTTAAAAAACGAGGTTAGTCCAGAGTGAATATTTGTTTATATAGCGGAAAAAAATTCCCGAGGCACACATAAATGCGCACCTCGGGATTCAAAGAACTTTTTATACCTACGCGGGAACGGAACCATCGCCACCGTTGAGACAGTCGAACCGCTTCTTCCAGTCAGAAATCGCGCGAGTACTCAGTTTCTGCAACTGGTCGATCTTGCAGAAGACGGCCCGAACTTGCTCCGGTGAAATATCGCCATCCTGATACTTGTCGAGAAGCCGACGAAGTGCTGATGCGTTAGAGGAACCCAACGACTTCCACCGCTTGGTGAAGTTGCGCTGAATCTCATTCATCAACTCTTTCTTCTGCTTCTTCCGATTGCCCGAAAGGGTTTCTTTCAGGCGTTCGATGTTGACTCCGAACTGATCGGCTGCCTTGGTAACAGTGAGACCACCGTCGGTGACCGAGTCGGCTGCTTGTTGCAGCTTCTGGCGCATCAGCCGAGACTGCACGTTCTTGATGTACCCTCGAGTCATCTCTACCGGCAACCCGAGTCTTTTCACGACGTTCTTCTGGGTCTCACCCAGTCCGAGTAACACCACGATGGTGTGTTCGATGTCCTGCGGACTTGGTGGAAGCGATCCACCGATGTTGGCTTTGAAGGCCGCTGCCAACAGTTCCGCATCGCCGAAGATCTGCACCACCTCGGCCTCAATCTCATCGAGGTCGTTGAGTTGATGGGCCTCGATCCGGTGACGACCATCGATCACCTTCTTTTCGGGGTTGATGGTGATGGCACCCAAGTCGGTCCCATTCTCCACCAATTCGCCCAAGAAGAGAGCGTGGTTCTGATTCAGTCCCTTTCGGACAAACAGACTGAGATCGAGCTCTGAAATCTTGACTCTGATGGTTTTCGCCATCTTATTGCTCCTTTCTGGAGTGCTTGGTTCTCTCATCGGACGGTTCCCAAAACCGCCCTTGCTGAGCACGCCACCCGGCGCGCTTTTCTCGAAGACTAAACAACGCAACGAATGTTCCGCGTTCTGGCCAACTATCTTCCTCCCAAACCGGTTTGGTCAGCGAGAATGTAATTGACGAAATAAACTCATCGGAACTTGCCACTGCATAAGGACCATGCGGACCACTAGCAATGACTTTTTGGACGATTGCCTTGTAAATCCTTTTTTCGGTCATCAGTCACCTCCCTTTTGACTGATTAGAAAACAATCTGGAGCTCAGAGCGCTCAAATGCGCCGAAAGCCGCAGAATTGTGCTGCCTGCGATTTTGTGCAAGATCACCAATTCTTCATCAGAAAGATTGTCCAACAACCCCTCATCAAAAAGAATCAGCAAACTTGACATCATTCCGTGTGCAGCTTTTTGCCAACACCCATGAGTTTGGACGTTGGCAGGTTCTACAACCTTCACCTGTTCCTGTTTGGTGTCAAGAAACGTTAGGTGGAAGTGCTCCCAACTGGAGCGTTTTTGTGCTTCCAGTGCCTCCTTTCTTTCTTTCCAGATCTGCCAGACTTTCTCCTCTTTGTCCTTTGGTTCACTTTCGTCCTTTAACAGACGATACATGCCATTGGAATTAGCGTACCCAATCAACTCAGTAGCTTGCTGGGCGGTAATCAGGCCATACCCAATCAACTCAGCGAACTTCCGATGTGGCTTTGACATCCTTTCCAACTCGATAACACGGTAGCCGTGCATATCAAGAAAGCACATCAATCGCAGAGAAGTTTCCCCCTCAGGCCTTAATCCTCCTGAGCCATCAAGCCAACGAGCCACGGTATCAACCGTGACATCACAGAAATCTGCTATTGGCTTTTTCGCCAACGCACTGCCTCGCCTGCCTTTCGGCATGGCTCGATCAAAACGTTCTGCAAAGTGTTTCAGGCACTCATCCAAATGGCCTCTAAACACCTCTTGCATTTTGGTGTCTTCGGCCATATTCCCTCCTTTCTCGTGTTGTTAAAAGGGCTTTCCAGAACCACAAAACGAACACTTCGGACATTGCATAATATTATAGTTATAAATTATTGTCAATAAGTCTATAAAATATTGTACAAAAAAAACAGCATGCTGGTTCTTCTTTTAAATAGCCCATGCGAGAAACCATACTGACACAGGGTTATGTTGTTAGATGTGCAAGACAAGCTCAGTTGGACTAGTGTGGGGCTCCGAGATTCTGCACCTCTATGCGCATTCTCTCGGAGTTCTTCGACTCCTGTGCAAAATAGACTTCGCAATATTGGTAATGAGCCCATTCGGCAACCCCACTGCTGTAGGATTGCCTCAGGGTTCATTTGTAAGAAGTACAATAAAGACTTCACGCACTATGAAGTCTTTATTGCGTACCTATTTTTGTTCCGCTTTGCGGAACTGTACAAATGAGAGCGGGTAGCGAGAATCGAACTCGCGTTTCAACCTTGGGAAGGTCGTGTTCTACCACTGAACCATACCCGCATAGTGTTTTAGATTATGTGGCTAAAAACATTTTTTTTCAATCAACACTAACAACCAAACTTTTACCGTGCTACAAATTGTTTCGAATTATTATCCCACTTTATCCACCAATTCCAAACGGTAATTTTTGGCGCATATTGGCTTTTCCATGGATTTTCAACACCCAGGGCAAAAAGCTTTTCTTTTAACAGTAAAAAAGTAAAATCATTTCCCATTAATACCTTATCTGCTTCTTTGCCATAAACTTCATTTATAACATTTTCGCCCCCTGGAATTGTTTTTAATGTTGTTTCTACGGCGTTTCTGGCTTGCTCAAGTTCTTTTTCTGAAATTCTAATTTTTTCAAAATTTGCCACTGTGCGATAGACACGATCAAGCATCATTGCCGACAAGATAACTTCCGTAGATTTATTTGTTGCGTCATTGTTTTTTGCAATGGTTAAATCTTGGTAAGTGATACAAGAGTAGCCCCCGCAAACAATCGGCAATGGCAGCCACTTGTGCATCCCAAAGGGCGCGTTTGGATACTGATACAACGCGGATACAATAAAAACCGACAATACACCCACTAAAAACACGCAAAAAAACCAAGTGATAATATTTTTCATTCGCTAGGAGGAGAAAAAAATAAATTCCACCATTGTTTAGGAATAGACATATTTTTATCAACACTATCTTGTGTTGATGTTTCCGCTCCAGCCACCTTTGCGCCCCCTGGGACAATAACGGCATGCTCTCCTTCTGATTGGAAGCCCAGTTTTTCGTGTGCCGCCTTTTCTATATAATCATCAGTTTTTAGGTATTCAATAAGTTTGCGTAAATCCGCGATACGCGTATCGTGCTCATTAATTTGTTTTTTTAGATCAGTTACATGCTGCTGAAGTTCAACACGTCTCCGAAGTTCCTGACCAAAAGAAATCGTCACTAACACAATCGCAATACCGCCGACAAACGCGATAACCACCAGTAGGGGGCGATTTTTTTTCTTTCTAGTTGCTCGCATCGCTTATTATTGAAGGAGTAACCAAAATTTTTAAAGTTTTGTCAGCTCTTTTTACCCCAAGAGCAACCGGCTTTGCAGATCTGGCACTTTCCAAGAATGTCGCCCACATCTGCGCCCCGGGAAAAACTTTGTCATTTATAGAGTATATAAGATCATTATTCTGAATACCTGCTTTACCCAGTATCGAATTAGGGGTTACTGAGCGCACAGCAAAAACGACCTCTTTTTTACCATTCTCATCCAGTAAATTTGTCCAAGATCCTTCCAGTCCGTTCATTACAAATACTTTTTCCTCACTAGAATGTTTTAAATAATCCTGCAGCAGAAAATCAATTTCATTTGCGGAAATCATAATTCCATTCCCTGGATCAGTGATGATTCCCAAAAGCTCTCCGTCTGCATTATAAAATGGGGCACCCAAATATTGCGTTGATAATTCTTTTCCTATTTTAGCCCTCTTGCCAACAAAAACGTTTTTGTTCTGAGTCCCTTCAGGCAAAAGATATTCAATAGAATCTCTCTGGATGCCAATTTTTGAAAGACCACCGATAACCCGAGCGGCAATTCCCTCCTCTCCTGTTAAAGCATCTCCATTAGGAGAGAACGGCAGGGTCGTAAACGAGCCATCAAGCCGATAGAATGCTAACTCTCTCTCTGGATACCATCTTACAAAGCGAGCATTGGTGATAGTGCCATCTTCAGACATGACATTAACTGACTTAGTTGATCCATCGCTATTTGGCACAATAATAATACCGTCCGCCGTTAAAATCACCGCGGAAGATTTTGTGTTTTTCTCATCATCCAAAACACCGACGGTATTTCTTCTTGCTGATTCCATGGCTTTCGCAAAAGACGCGTTAACGCGTGATAGGGTTTGCACTGTTTCTATCACTTTTGAACCCGGAGAAAACTCACGCAATGCTCTTTTTACAAAAAAATTCGCTCCCAACGCCCCGCTTACCAAAGAAACTATAACTATAGCGCACAGTACAACTAAGAGTGATCCTACTGATATGGTATATTTGGAATCTTCAGACATATGTTTTGTTAATTATTATATAACTGCCCAGCGCGCTGTGCCTAAAATCAGGGCAATGGCCACAGCGCCAAAGACCAAGTACTCTGTAACAAATTTGGAGGATAGTGAAGCGTAAATATGCCTCTGCAGAAGATGAATAGCAACGTAAAAAATAATAAACAATGATCCGCTGACAACAAGATATGAAAGTGGCAGGAATGAAAATACTCCCAAAAATTCGCACATTACAAGAGTTAGCAAGATACTCCAAAAGAAAATTCCTGATCTGGATATTGATGCTCTTCCCAAAACGTGCATCGACAAAAGGAATGTGACGATGCCAACCATTAGCAAGACAACAGCCAATGAAATTTGTAAATGGAAGCGTAATCCGTATGCTCCGGCGGTAAAAAGAAAAAATGTAACAGAAGTAAAAAACCAATTCCATGTCGGAAAAGCCCATTCCATACCTCGAGCCACCAGAAAGAAAAATCCGACAGAAGCCAAAAAAATAAAAACTTGTTGAATTAATCCTTGTGAGACGAATAAACTGAAAAGAAAAACACTGCCAATATAGGCCAAGGGCAATATTACAACATAAGCCCCGCGTAGCTTAATATCCTCTCTCTGCGTTAAAACAGTTCCAATAACAAGTATTACACAAGAAAGCGCAAAATATCCCCAATAAAAAGACAGCTGAATTGTAAGTAATTGCAAAAACAAAAAAAACAAAACAGTCAGAGACGACGAAGCTTGGTCAGCTATAGCGAATTTCACAAAACCAGCATACCATATTTTTCAAAATAATCCGCTATTGGTAAAGCAAAAAAACAACCAGCACATTCGTGCTGGTTGTTTAATATAATTCCGTGAAATTACGCTGCTGGTTTGCCGATTCTAAACATACCAGTGCCACATACTGGGCAAACGCCCTTAGTGGCCGGCTTGCCGTTTTTTAGAGTAACTGCTTGAGAATCTTTCATCTCTCGTTTCGCTTTGCACTTCACGCAATAAGCTTCCATGAATTTTTTCTTAAGAATCAATACCTAAAGTTTACCACTCTTGCTAATAATCGTCAAGTATTGTGTAATAAGTATTAAAACTAATTCTGTCTCAGCGCATGATATACTTCAATGAGGCAATAAAAAATACCTTATATTTTAAAGGAGGTGCTAACTGTGGCAGAAAAAAAAGAGATGCTTCTTGTGGTAAGCAAAGTTCGTGCTTATCTGAGGTCAAAAGACACGATGATGTCTAGTGAACTGGTAGGCGCTCTAAACAAAAAAGTCCATATTCTTCTAGATGATGCTGTTTCTCGGTGCAAAACAAATAGACGCTCTACGGTGAAATCACAAGATATTTAGGATGGCTTCGCAATAATAAATAACCGTCGGACACCAGACGGCCATTTATTATTGTATTTATTAAGCACCCAGTTTTGCGATGTAATCTGAAGCGGATAGAGCCGCTATGCATCCTGTACCAGAAGCAACTATTATCTGTTTATCGCGCAAGTCGCTGACATCGCCTGCTACAAAAAATCCTGGGATATTAGTCTTCATTTCTCTGTCTGCGACAATTTCTCCAACAGTATTCATCTCCAATCCCAAATCTTTTACTGGCTCAGTAATTGGGCGTAAGCCAATCTCAACAAATACTCCTTGAACATTAATTTCTTCTCTCTCTTTAGAGTCGAGGTGTTCAATAACTACGGATTTCACAAATTTATCATCCCCTTTTATCTCGATTGTTTTTCCATTTTTAATGGTTCGCACTTTTTCATCTTCTTTTTCTGCTTTTTCCAATTGTTTAATACTGATTTGCTCACCCATAAACTCTGGATTGATAGTGACAACAACAACACTTTTGGCGATATTTTTCATCATGTGCGCAGATTTTAACGCTGAATTTCCTCCGCCAACAATGATTACGTCCTTCCCGCGATATAGTGGACCATCACATGTAGCACAATACGTCACACCATGATTTCGATATTCTTGCTCACCGGGAATATTTAATTTCCTGGGTTCCCCGCCCGTTGCGTAAATTACGGCCTTAGAAACATACTCTGTCCCATCTTTATCAATTACAGAAAATAATTCTCCGTTCTTCGCAATACTTTTTACCAAAGATCGCTTCAGACATGTTTCGTCCGTGCAATATTTTTTAAGCTGCTCTTCCATCTTCTCTGCCATTTCAAAACCGTTTGTGCTAATAATTCCCGGCCAATTTTCGATATCCCCAGAAACTAAAGTAGCTCCGCCGAAACTTTCTCCCACTAGTAAGGTTTTAAAGTTATTGCGATACGAATACAAAGCCGCTGTTGCTGCGGCGGGACCAAGACCAACGATAACAATGTCGTAGATAGCTTTTTCAGACATATCTTTCAGGTAGTAACTACGCTATGTCTAAAATAGACCTTAACTGTTCCTCGTCAAAACCGATGATCATCTCTTCCTTTCCTTCATCGGAAACAATTGTTACCGGAACACCCATTTGACCGCTCTTATCAATCATTTCTTGAGCAGCGGCTTGATCAGTTGCTACATTCTTTTCGGTATAAACTATGTTTTTTTGATCAAGAAACTCTTTCGTCATCCTGCAGTAAACACAGGCAGAAGTGGTATAAATTGTTACGTTTTTCATTACTTGTAGATAAATTATTAAACCTCTTTGTGCTGGAGGTGATGTTCGAATACTAACATACTACTCGAGTTTTGTTCCACTTTGTGGAACAAAATAATGTACATCCCGCCTTGGGCGGGACACAGGAATCGAAGAACTCCGAGAGAACGCGCCAAGAGGCGCGGAATTTCGGAGCCACTCACTAGTCCAACTGAGCCATATAATAAACGAAATCCCCATCTAGAATCTCCGTAGCGCAGGCACGTACGGGAAAAAGTACCAATTGATAAAAATTATTACAAAAATAGAAAAAATTTGCATCAATGTGAGGCCATGAATTTTTTCGACAGCAAGTGGACCATTACTCTCAAGCAAAAATTCTAGTAAAAAACGCCAACTCAAATACCAAAGTATTGCTATTGCCCCAATTCCACCTATTGCCCATTTTTTCCATACTCTTTCCAGCATTAATACAAAAAATAATCCCGCAAAACCAGCAAGCGAAAAATATAATCCCAAATCGTGTCTGTTTTCGCCAAAAATATTTATCCCCAAAACAGAACCGGTTATTTTCCCCAAATGCTCGTGAAGCATAAAACAGCCGATCCTTCCAATACCCTCAGCCAACAAAACAGCGGGTCCTAAAATATCCAATAAGGAAGAGATTGATATTTTTTTAATTTTCGCGATCACAAATACGGTAGCGGATCCCGCGATAATGGCTCCTATGCTAGAAAATCCCAGCGTCTCATTTTTCCCATTAAAGAGAACAAAGGCAATCATTGCTCCAATAACCGACGCAAGAGTGGTCCAAAAAACCAAGTCTACAATGATGTATTGTTCTATTTTTCTGGACGATGCCCTATAGGCGGCAAAAATAGTCCCGCACATTATTCCCAGCGCCACAAACAAGCCCCAAACATGAATAGTAATCTGCCCGATCGAGAATTGACCTATGAAAAAATATGGAATCATAATCTTAGTAATTGGCGATATTCTTCTCTCCTTCGCTTAATATTCTCAGTGTTTCATTTTCACTGTCTTGTTCAGAAGGATTGCCTAATGTCACAGCAATAATCATGCCTCTGGGCGTTTTTTTTGCCAATATTAAGCAATACAGCGCTTCGTCTAAATATCCTGTTTTACTCGCAAGAAATGCACCAGGGGCGGTTTCGAATAGATCGTCGGGATTTTTGATTATGTGTTCACGTTTCGTATTAAGAGTACGAATTGGATAAGTTGCCTGCGATGCCGCATCTAAAATCAACGGATAATTCTTGAAGGCAAAACTGGCCACACGTGCTATGTCATAAGCCGACCCGATATTTTTTGATGAAAGTCCGCTCGCCTCTTCATAATGCAAAGATTCTAAATTCAGTTCCACGGCCTTTCGGTTCATTTGTTCTGTAAATTGTTCGGTATTTAAGTTTGTGTTTTGAGCAATAGCCAATGCGGCATTATTGGCTGAACCAGTAATACTGGCATAAAAAAGATCTTTCATACTGACTTTTTCCATTCCGGGTACAATTCGTAAATTTCCCCCTATCGTGTAATCATCTGGGGAAATCGAAACTGCACGATCCAAATCAATTTTTTGATCAAGCGCCACCATTGCGCTCATGATCTTTGTTAAACTGGCCATTGGTAAAGCATCAAATGCATTTTCAGCAAAAATGATTTTTCCCGTGTCTGCCATTATTACCACACCAGCTTTGGCGTTCAATGTTTTTTTCTGTCCCTGCTCTTCAAAAAGCGCCTCTCCATCAGAATTTTTCGAACTATCTATTGCGGAATTACTTACTTTATCAATTTCCTTTGGCAAATCTCCTTTTCTTGCATTCAAAAAAACGTCTTTACCAAAGTTCATGGCAAAATAAACGATTAGAACTGCTGCCAATCCGTAAAAAAGACGCTTTAGTATCATTTTTTATTTATTTGTCTTATTCGTCTGAATATTCTTCTTCCTTGTCCTTTTCTTCGTCGTCTTCGATTATCGCAGGAACCCATTTCCCATCTTCGTCTTCGCAAAATGTGCAGATTGCAAAGTCATCGTCTTTTTCAAATTCAGACATTTCTCCGCACAGCGTGCAGACGTATTCGCCAGTCTTCGGCGCTGTATCTGAAATATCATATTCCGCCATTGTTCTTACATTTATGAATTATTCGCTCAAATATACTGAGCTGTTTCGCATGATAGCAACTGATTAAAAATATGTACAACTGGTTTTAAAAACTCATTTTTAAAACCATCCCCGCGCAGGCGGGGATCTTAGTAAAAAGAAGATACCTTTTGCTTGTTTATTAACACGATACCTATACCCATATTGCTATGCTTAGCAATATGTTGCAGGCGAGCAGGCGGGGGTCTTTTAAGAAAGAAATCCACACTAAGACCCCCGCCTGCGCGGGGGTGGAAGTGCTGTTTTAAGTTTGTATACAACTTACTGGATATTGTTTGCTTAATTCCAGTCATTGTTTCAAAATGTAAATATGTTAGACACCCTACCCATCCATCATCATTCACGGGTAATTTTTTTACTTAAAAAATCAGATATTGTCGCTTTTCCAACAGGTACAAGTTACGGTCTCGGCGTAAACGCGCTAGATAAAGTAGCTTTAGAAAAACTAACAAACCTAAAAGGGCGTTCTGGAGAAAAGGCCTATAGTATTTTGTTGCCGACTAAGGGTTTTGAAACTTATGTGGATCTTTCTGCTGAAGAAAAAAATGCTTTGGAAAAATTCAAAGATAAACCTCTGACGCTTTTGGTTAAGCCAAAGCCACCACTTGAACACTTGGCAAAAGATGGACGCGTTGGAGTGAGAACTGCCGATCACCCTTTTACAAAAGGGCTCGCTGACCTTCTTGAATTTCCTATTACAGCCACATCCGCAAACCACACAGGAGAAAATCCTGCCTACTCTGTTGAAGAATTAACAAAAATGTTTGAAAAGGAAACATTTATGGCTGTAGATGGTGGAACATTGCCAACACTCAAAGCATCAACGGTGGCAAAATTCGAAAACGGAAAATGGGAAGTATTACGTGAAGGAGAAATCAAAAAGAAAGATCTGGAATCGGCTTAATTTAAAAATATTTTAACTTTTCGGTTTAATAGAATTTACAACCTCCATATAAGCGGTTTCATCAAAGAACGGTTCCTCTGAAGCATAATTCATCTGAATTGCTATTTTTTTACCGTTAGTAAAATTCAAATATGTTATATCGTACGGGAAAAGACCTTCTACTTTAAAATACCTTATGCCGTTTAACCCGTTTGTAGTAGAAATTTCATTTTTTACACCGGCTATTTTTGCATCTGCTGTTTCAGCTGTGGTATCCGAAGGATAAACAGCAATAGTTTTTCCCGGCAAAAACTGAGGTGCTTCAGTAGAAGCACGATCTTCCTGCAATTTTTTTATCAATTCCACATATTCCTTCTCTTTGTCCAAAGAGCCCTGTGTAAGTGTGAGAACGGCAGATCCCGCTGAATTTTTTTGATCCAGTGCCATTATCTCAGTAGCTATTCTGTAGCGTGCCGGTAAAGTGTATTCAAGTTTTCCCCCTTCAAAAATTCGCAAATTATCCACCTTCTGAGCCAAAGGTGTTATTGAAGGAGAAGGCGTGGGACTGCTACTGCTCATTACTACTGCTTCGGACGTAGCTCCTGGAGTCGATTCACCAAGTTTTACACTTTGCATATTTTCCTCTTCACTTTTCGATCCAATATACGAAAGTGCTAGTACAATCAAAATCCCTCCAACTATCACTCCGCTCAATCCGGAAAAAAGTACCCTACGCGATTGTTTCCTCATCAGGTGCCTCCGTTTGCAAATGAAAAGCTTTTTCAATCTTCCTCACTTGATTTTCAATTTCTTTAAGACGATCTCGACAACTTTTGGCAAGAGTTAATCCGCGCTCAAATTTTGGCAGATCTCGTTCTAGATCAATGTTGCCTGTTTCGAACTCCGAGACAATTTTTTCGAGCTCTTCGTATGCTTTAGTGAAATTGATTGTGCTTTTTGAGGACATGATGATTTGTTATTTACGATTGAGTTGATTATACCACGATGCAAAACTGTTTCTATTACCTCTCCATCTGCTAAAATTTGCGAGTCGCGAACTACTTTCCCCGTAATTGTTTTAGTGATGGAATAACCACGGGCAAGAGTATTTTCTGGGTGCAATGACGTCAAAACTCTTTGCATCATGCCTGTTTTTTGTTCTTGTTTCAATAGCTCATCGTTAAATATATTATTAAGAGCCACCGACCCACGTTCAATGTTTGCCTTACTTTTTTGTATATTTATATCATATAAACGCCCTACATTTGACATTCTTTGCGCGAGATTTTGAACCCTCTCAAGAGAGTTTGTTACCGAATCGTGAATAATATTTACTGAACGAACTATGTTACGTTCGCGCTGAATAAGAAATTCTCCAACTCTTGTCGATAAACGTCTCGTCATTTCATCCAAAGACGCATTAATTTCTTCTCTTGTTGGCGTAAGCAGCTCCGCACAATTCGATGGAGTTGAGCCCCTAATATCAGCCACATAATCAACCAATGTAATATCTCTTTCGTGACCAACCCCTGTCATAGTAGGAATACGAGAACGCGCCAAAGCCCTTACCACATCTTCATCGTTAAAAGCATGCAAATCTTCCAAGCTTCCTCCTCCGCGAACAAGTACCAACGCATCAAGATTGGGATATTGTTCATTTATTTGCTGCAATGCTTCGCAAATCTCTTTTGTCGCGTCACGACCTTGCACTGCCACAGAAATAAAATATATCTCCATTCCACCACGCCTTCCTTTTAGCACTTTAATAAAGTCGGAATAAGCTGCCGCCTCCGAAGATGTTATTAAGCCAATTTTTTCAGGAAATCTTGGCAATACTCGTTTTCGTTCTGGCGCAAAAAGTCCCTCGCTATCCAATTTGCTCTTTAAAAGTTCGAATGCACGTTTCAGCGCACCTTCTCCAGACGGTTCAATGTTGTTAACCGTTATACTTAGCTTTCCAAATTTAGCGTATATGCCAGGCACGCCCCAAATTTTTACTTTCATCCCATCTTCGATGGGAGTACGAATGCGGAAAGTCACCGCAAAGCAGTTAATCAAGGAGCTATCATCCTTTAAACTAAAATACATCCACTTCCCTTGTGAAATATTGAGATTACAAACTTCTCCCTCAACCCAAACAACCTGCTCAGCTAAAACACTGTTTAATTTTTCAATAACCTGAGATACAGACAACGGACGAACCGTCGCATCATCCGCCAACTGATCATTGTCGACAATATCTAGCATCAAAAACTATTGTTCTTTGTGTTTGGGTTGGAAAAAAGCCAAATATATTATTTCCGCGACACCAAACGTGTTCACAACAAGCAGAGCAATAAACCAATATAGTTGATTATTTTTTACAGCTCGCCAAAGCGCTACACCCTTCCACGGTATAGACCAAAGTGTTAATAGCAAAAACAACGAAAGTTTTGTTGGATCCGCCAATAACTGATTTATCGATGTAGTATCCATTGCTTAATATTATCCCTAGAGGACAAAATTGAAAATACCCGCAAAAGTAAAAATCCGCCGGTTTCCGTTGACATAAGTCAAACGAGAAACTCGGCGGTTGTACAACAAGGGGCTTAATGCCCCACACGACGCAACTCCATGCTGTTTTCAGGGATAAGTCTCCTAGTTGGCCATGGTCTCAGTCCTCCGACAAAAAGGTTTTGGTGGATGTAAACAACCACCACACCCTGCTAGTGCAATCGTCCTCCGGCCGATTGTTTGGAGCAGCCCGTGCCCCTTAAGCACTAACACCCGATCATCCATTACCAGTTGCAGCCGAATAGTTACACGACATTTAAAAAATGTCAAGAACACTAACCTTGACTTCAAACTACGAAACTAGATATGAACGCTCTTATTAATTGTATTTTTCAGCTGCGTCCCATGCCGCATTAAATATCGCCCTGAATGAATCAGCGATATCTGAATGCTCAATGAGTACGCCAATAATTTTTTTCCTAAACGTAACGATCGACAATATTGGACCGTGTACGCTTATTTCTGCTGAGGTAGGTAATTTTTCAAAAGGGATGTAACGGCTTTCACGATTGTTTTGTAGGTCGTCTTCTTTGTTAATTACTTTGCCTTTTTTGGAAGAATAAATATAAAAAGATTTTATGCCCGCCCTAACTCGCACTCCTCTAACATCTTCGTTGTATTCTTCGGAATTACTCGGAAATAGAACTTCTTGCACATCCGATGAACCAATACCATACATCGGTTCATCACATATTTCGACAAACTCTCTCTGTAAATTTTTTAACCCCTCTTTGCCCTCAAAAAGACGAATGGCTGGCTGTTCAGATGACAGGGCATACAATGCTCTAAGCTCCGGCAATAAGTGCTGTAGACGATCACGTTGCTCTTTGGCTTGACGCTCTTTCGTGCGAATTAGATTGTCCAAATCTTCCGGAGGGGACGAAATAAAAACTGTTTTTTTACCAACCAATCCCTTTTTAACCAACCCCTTGCGAATCAAAGAATCTAAAATAACATACGCTGTTGGGCGTACAATGCTCGCTTTTTTAGCTATTTGCTGAACTGGCGCCTGACCGAGTTGAAGTAACGCAAGGTAAACAGCAGACTCCTTTTCTGCCAAACCAAGCTGTTCCAAATAGCTTTGCAGTTCCATGCCGATTTTTTACCACACATACATAATAAAAGCAAGGCAATTTAGCACAAACTTATCCCAGTAAATTGTTACAAAAAATTATTTCGCCTTAAAAGCATCCACAATCACTACGACATTAAACCCGCATACCAACACTATCAATCCCGTGACAAGCGCTGATGTAATAGGGTCAGTATTGGTTTGGGCTATAAGTGGTTCACTTATAAGCACAGAAAAGGCAACTTTTTTATCGCCATTTTTATTAAAATTTTCGACAGAGTTATTCAATACTTGAGTGGCAGATTTAGCTAATTTTTCAGCATCCTTTTCGTTATTCGTTCTAAAACTCACATTGACTAACTGACCAGAGACTTTTTTAACCGAGAAAACCTGCCCTAACCCGCGCAATTGTTTGGAAGGACGCTGAACTTGTGCTTTGTCAAAAACCTGAGCAACAAATCCGGGAGATTTAAACCAGCCAGCAATAGTGTCCGAAAACAAATCAACGGCCTGCATGGCGTAATAGCCATCAAACTCGTATTCCTTACTCGGCACACGCTCTGGAACAGACGTAACAACATCCAACGATGCGTCATACTGTTTGGGAAGTCGTGGAACCAAAACATAAACAAAGAGCATGGAAAATATTGTTGCAATCAATATCGGCTTCCACCATTTCGAGAACAATAAAGGCAAGGAAGTCATTTTTTTATTGCTTCCCTCTTACGGTCGAAATCATTCCACATTTTCATAATGCTATCCATAAAGGATAATTTAAAGCGTTCTGTGCTAAAAAGCAAAGCATGTTCTCTTATTTTTTGCGGTTCAAAATCCATGACAAGTATTTTTTGCACAGCGGAAATAAGCGATTGGGCCGTCTGCTCCTCAAAAAATATCCCAGTTATGCCATCTACGACTGTTTCCAAAGCCCCTCCTCCCGCAAAAGCAATAGTAGGTCTTCCGGATGCTGCCGCTTCTAAAACAGTCAACCCAAAATCCTCTTCTTGAGGGAAAATAAACGCGCGACATTCTGAATACATTTTACGAATCTCCGCATCTGGTAAAAATCCGTGAAATTTTATATTTTTATTTGCGATTTTCTTTAAATTGTTTTCTTCCGGTCCCATACCCACGATATCCAAAGGAAGCCCAAGATTATTAAATGCCTCAATAGCGATATCTATTCGTTTATATGGCATCAACCGACTAACTATTAAAAAACGATCTCTTTGATTAGGGGAAATAACGTAGTTTGAGCAATCTACGGGAGGATAAATTACTTTTGCATCCCTTTGGTAATATTTTTTTATTCTTCGCGCTACAAAATTAGAAATACCGATAAAATTATCCACGCGATCCGCTGCAAATACATCCCAAAGACGAACATAAGTTAGAGGAAAAGGTATCATCGCTCGTATCCAACTTGGGACAGAAAATTCACGAACATAACGATGACTATCATCCCAAACATAACGCATTGGCGTAAAACAATACGAAACATGCAATGTATTAGAACCGGTAATTACGCCTTTTCCAAAAGAATGCGAATCAGAAATTACTAAGTCGTATTTTGACAAATCAAATTGTTCTATTATCAACGGCATTAAAATGGGGAAAAAACGGTGTCGCGAACGAGCTAGCGGTATATTCTGCAAAAAACTTGTTCGAATGCGACTTGAATCCAACCGTCCGCTCATTAATTTTTTGTCGTATAGCAAAGTATAAACAGGCGCTTCCGGAAATAATTCCATAAGCGCGACGAGCACTCTTTCCGCTCCCCCGAACTGAGTAAGATAATCGTGTATCAGACAGACGCGCATCAAATTACGCGCATTAGGGGACTGACGTAAATAAAGTGTTCATATTCTGTTCAATACGCTTTGAATACGATTACTGCGACCGAACAAAATCTTAAAGCGTACTGTAGGTACGCCGCAAGTTTTTGTGACCGAGCAGTGATTGTAGTCAGAGATGTAGTGGGCATAAGATGGATAATTTATTTACGTCAGTCCCCTTATACCGCGGATCTGTCCAAAAGTAATTTCCAAAGGGTCCTAAAAAATATCTGCAAATCCAATTTAAAATTCCACTGTTCAATATACTGAATATCCATTGTTGCTTCCTCGTCAAACGAAAGCTCTGAGCTTCCACTCGACTGAGCCAGTCCTGTCATACCGGGCTTTATTGTAAAAAGTCGACGATGTTCTTTTCTGTACTGAGCAATTTCCTCCGGCAAATGCGGACGTGGTCCTATTAAACTCATATTGTTGCACAAAACATTCCAAAGCTGGGGAAATTCATCTATTCGATATTTTCGCAGAACCCTGCCAACTCTTGTAATACGCGGATCTTTACGAATTTTGAAAAGCGGTCCGGATCTTTCATTTAAACTTAACAATTCTTTTTTTCTCGCTTCCGCATCTTTTACCATTGTGCGGAATTTAACTATTTTAAATGGTTCCTGATTTCTCCCAATGCGTTTTTGCTTAAAAAATATCGGCCCAGGAGAATCCCATGCAATGAAAAAACTGATGATCGCGAAGAAGGGCGCTAATAATATCAGCCCCAATCCGGCAATTAACAAATCAAATGCCCTTTTTGTTACTCTACCCCAACCATCCAGAGGCGTGCGTCGCAGTTCCACTAAAGGGAATCCGGCCAGAGTGCGCGTCACGACATTAGAAATACGCGTGGAATACAAATTAGGCACATATTTATATTCTATTTTGTAGCTTTCACAAAAATCCAGAAGCACAAGGTTGTCTTGATCAGGCAAAGAAGGGTCGCATTGAATTATTTCATCAATTTTTCTACGTTCATTTATTTTTTGCAATTTCTCTGAATCTACACGTTCAAATTGACCAATAATATCGTAACCGATTCTCCTGTCTTCTTTAAATCTTTTTTCAAGTTGTTCGGAAATGTTTGTCTTGCCAATAAGAATAACTTGGTGCGTTCCGATACCTTTTTCAAATAAACGAATCTGAGAAAGACGTACAAATCGACGCATCAAAGTAACAAAAATTATTGAAGTTACCCACGCTGCCACTAAAATAAAACGTGATTGAAATAATTCAGCTCGAAAAAACATCCACCCAATAATTGTGGCAACACTTAAAGTGCTTCCGGCGGTAATGCTAGTAAATTCCTCAAATCCACCACGAATTGATTCCATGGAGTAAAGTCCCAAAAAAGCAAAGATAATTAATGTAATAAAAGCGACGACGGCAACCAAGCCGATATATTCACGCAACGGCAAATCCAAAGTAAAAGATACCGGCCTAATAGATGTCAGAGCGGGACTAACACGAATAATATAGGTAAAAACACCCGCCGCCATAATCGCAAAAAAATCCAATGGGACAAGGATTGCGTCAAAGAAAATTTCTGAACGTTTCATGTAATGAATCTATATTGATTAATCTTAGTAAACTCTAAATTAAAGATTACTTCAAGAAATAACATGCTTCTATGAAGGATGACCGTACGCCGGGTTCTGTCCTAAAAAGCGTTTTGAAGCGTTACGCAATTTAGTGGAAGCCATCTATCTTGAGCGCGTCTCGCGACACGCCTCTTGTGCTTATTTAAGGCACAAAGCTCGCTACCTTAGTTTGCGATTGCACCGAGTGGGGTTTGCCCCGTAGCACTGTCGCCAGTACTACGCGTGGTCTCTTACACCGCGATTTCGCCCTTACCATGCCTTTTTACAAGCAAGGCGGTATGTTTCTGTTGCACTCTTCGCCCCGCAAGCGGGGTCCCTCGTTTTACAACGGGTTGACGTTATCAACCACTCTTTTATGGTGCCCGGACGTTCCTCTGGATCTCAATTTTGAAATCGAGCGACTCCCCTGTCACCCTTCACAACGACAATTATACTCTATTTTAGCTAATTAGTCAATATTTGGAAGAGAGAACCAATGGTTCCCTCTTCCACACATCTCCTTCCTCTTAGAAGTGTCCCGAAGCTCGGGACCCCTGCCCGCAGTGCTACAGCGTTGCAGGCGGGCACGAGACCCGTAGCTTCGGGACCGGATTAACGGTTTAAAAACGCGAACTACGCGTCCAATGCCTTGTTCACTAGCGCGTCCGCGGCTTTGTTTTTTTCTCTGGGAATATTAAAAAAAGAAACATTATCAAATTGCTCACGTATTACAAAAACTTGTCCGGCCAACTCTTTCATTTTTTCATCTTTGATACGATATTCTCCCTTGAGTTGTTTAACAACAAGTTCGCTGTCTAAAAAACAATCAGCTGATTTTGCGCCTTTTTTAAGTGCTACTTCAAGGCCTTTGATAATTGCTCTGTATTCCGCGACATTGTTTGTCGTGATTCCTATCCGCTCTCCAATTTCGAATTTCTTGTCCGACAATTCTACAACAACACCAATAGCTGCCTCTCCCGGATTTCCTCTCGATCCCCCGTCTGAATGAATAATTGCTTTCATTTTCTAGTATATTTTATTATTTTTAAATATTTTCCGATGTTCGCATATCCCGCACATGCAAATCCACGCTGACATTGCCACGAAAGTCATTCAAACGCAACTCTGCTAAAAGATCAATCTTTGAACCCACGTCGGGGAGTTGTCGTTCATTCCAATGAAACGCTATTGCCGATACTTGTGACGAAAGATTATCGTGGCTCAATATAAATCTTCGATGATTTTTTGTAGCGCCCAGCGCTCGCAGATCATCCACAGTTAAATTTCGCAAAAGAAAAACAGGACGAATGTTGCCCTCTCCGTACGGTTCAAACTCATTTATCATATTAAGAAAATCAGCACTAACAATTTCTGGAGAAATTTCAAAGTCATAACGCATTGTAGGAACAGTCGCATTTTGAGAAAGTTGAAAATCGCGAAAAAACTGCTCAACTAATGGATAATCTTTCATCGCAAACGAGAACCCTCCCGCCTCATGGTGTCCGCCAAACTTGGAAAAAACATGACTAAAACTGGCCAACATTTCCACGACACTATCACCGCCGTTTCCCCTAATTGATCCGGTACATGTGCGTTCATCCAAATTAACGACGGCTGCCGGACGACGCAAATCATCCGCAATTTTCCCCGCCAAAATACCCAATATTCCCACCGGCCAGTTGCCGCTAGCGCATATTACTTCCGGTAATGGCACCGTGCGCAACAAGTTTTCTTTAATTTCTTTGACGGCAGACTCAGTGATTTTTTTTCTTTCGTTATTTAGCACATCTAATTGAGCGGAAAGTTTTTCCGCCTCCAAATTATCATTTGTGGTCACCAAATCAAACGCCAAGTCGGCATGTTGCATGCGTCCCGCGGCGTTTAATCTCGGAATAATTTTGAATGCCAGCGCTTCCGCGTCTATTTTATTCATAGAGAGCCCCGAACGCATAATTAAAGATACCAGCCCCTTCCTTCTTGTAACTGCCAAAACTTTTAAACCATAATAAACAATAGCCCTATTTTCACCGGTTAATGTAACTCTATCCGCGACAGTACCCAAAGCGGCTAAATCTAAAAACCACTTCGCATCATCTTCTCTTCCCAATTTCGCATAAATACTTCTGGCAAACTTAAAAGCCAAACCAACAGCACACAATTCCTTAAACGGATAATTGCTATCCATGCGATGTGGATTAACAACCAGAGCATCCGGTAAAGTATCCTTCACTTCATGATGATCAATAACAATAACATCTAAACCAAGTTTTTTTGCCAACTCAATTTCCTTATGCGCGGAAGTTCCGTTATCAATCGCGATTAACAAATCAGCTGTTTTTGAAATTTTTTTAACAACCGAATTATTTAATCCGTATCCATCATCTTCACGATGAGGCAGGTAAACCTTAACTTCAATATCCAATTTCTTCAGCGCCTCCGAAAGAATAGCACTGGATGTAATACCATCCACGTCATAGTCTCCAAAAATAGCTATTCTTAATTTTTTTTCTCTAGCTTCAAATACTTTTTCTATTGCCTTGTCAAAATCAGGAATTTCAGAAGCGTCAAAAAATGACTCTTCGTAGTTTTTTTCCTCAACTTTGCCAGCAACAAGATTTAAATTTCTGCCCTCAGCTAGAAATTGTATGGCATCATCTAAAAAAACTATTCTTTTGTCGATCATGGGCTCCCAAACGTGACTAGAATTCAACTTTTGTAACAAAGTTCTAGACATAACTCGCGCGGACTTTTCGACACTCATGTACGAAGTATTTTTTGCTTTATTTTCCCAGCTCGGCTTCTATCGCCAACAAGCGATTATATTTTTCTACTCGTTCACTGCGAGACAAGCTTCCGGTTTTTATTTGACCGGCATTTGTACCAACCGCCAAATCGGCAATAAAAGTATCTGCTGTTTCTCCCGAACGATGTGAAATCACAACCCCGTAATTATTTTTTTGAGCTAACTCTATTGCAGAAAGAGTCTCGGACAAAGTACCTATTTGATTCACTTTAATCAAAATCGCGTTGGCCGCTTTTTCTGTGATTCCTTTTTGCAAACGTTCAATATTGGTAACAAAGAAATCATCACCGACAATTTGAACACCTTGCCCGCCAAGTTTCTCGGTAATTAGCGTCCAACCGTTCCAATCATCTTCAAACAGCGGATCTTCGATAGAACTCACAGGATATTTCTTTATCCATTCTCCGTACAAAGAAATTAATCGCTCACGGGTTAGTTTTACACTCGGAGCATTTAAAATATATGCTTCTTCGCCTTTGTTATAAAATTCGCTTGCTGCCACATCAACGCCAAATTTTATATTCTCCCCCGGTTTGTAACCGGCAGTCTCAGAAGCGGTAACTAAAATTTCTAATGCTTCATCATTTCGTTGAAGTTTCGGCGCGTATCCACCTTCATCTCCCACCGCAGTTGAATGTCCGTGTTTTTTCAAAATATCACCAAGAACATGAAATATTTCAGTACCAATCCTTAAACGTTCTCTAAAATTTTCATGCTGAGGAATAATCATAAATTCTTGTACGTCCAATCCGGAGTCAGCGTGTTTTCCTCCATTCACAATATTCATCATCGCAACCGGAATAATGTATTCTTTACTATCTAGTCCAGTTAGACGTCTTAAGTAGCCATATAACGGCAATTTAGCCGATACAGCAGCTGCACGAGCAACCGCCAAAGAAACTCCCAATAGAGCATTTGCCCCCAATCTTTCCTTGTTTTTCGTTCCATCTAAAGCAATAATTTTCTCATCCAACTTGTTTTGTTTTCCCGCCTCAAATCCTTTTAGCGCAGAAAATATTTCTCCATTTACATTGGAGACTGCCTTGGAAACACCTTTTCCTCCATAACGTTTTTGATCTTCGTCGCGCAATTCATGCGCTTCATGCGATCCAGTAGATGCGCCAGATGGAACGGATGCCTCACCCACAGAACCGTCAGAAAGAGAAACAGTTACGCGTATTGTCGGGTTACCCCGTGAATCTAATATTTCTTGGCCAAAAATTTTTGAAATTTTACTCATAATTAATGTGTAAATTAATAAGTCAAAGCGTCCACTGCTGGTAATTTTTCACCTTGCAAAAAAGCAATCATCGCAGCACCACCGGTAGAAACATGCCCAAAACCGGTTAAAAGATCCATTTTCTGCAGTGCGGCAACAGTATCTCCACCTCCCACGATTACATATACTCCAGAAGCCAATAGGGCTTTTGCCAGATTTTTTGTTCCTTCTTGAAAATCAGGTAGTTCTGTTTTCCCCATCGGACCATTCCAAATACATGTTTGAGCATTAGCAATAACGCTTGCGTAATTTTCACTTGTTCGAGGACCAATATCATAAATCGCGTCGTTGCCTTCAACATTTTCACTGTTTAAAACCAATACAGATTTAGTTCCATCCTGTCCTTCACGTGACACTCTAACGTCTGTCGGCACAAATATTTTGTTTGGAAAATCACGTAAAAGTTCTTTTACAAAATCAAGCATGGATGGTTCAGAAATAGACGAACCGATATGCATACCCTTTGCTTGAATAAACATATTCGCTACACCGCCACCCGTTAACAAATAATCAACTTGGGGAAGAAGATTTTTAAGCAAAGCCGCTTTTGTTTCAATTTTGGCGCCGCTGATGGCCGCCAAAACGGGACGTTTGGGATTCTTAAACACATCACGCAGAACTCCCACTTCTTGAGCAAAGAGATACCCTGCATAACTGGGTAAAAATTCTGTGATTGCCACCACGGAAGCATGTTCTCTGTGCGCTGTGGCAAATGAGTCATTTATGTAAATTTGCCCTACACTTGCCAACTCTTGAGCAAAAATACTATCATTTTTTTCTTCGCGATTATCAAAACGTAAATTTTCCAAAAAAGTAATATCTCCGTTTTTCATATCAGCGATAACGTTTTTTACACTTAGCCCGATAGTTTCCCTTAGACAGTTAATCGGTAAACGCATGTGTTCCGAAAGACGTCTTGCGACAGGAGCCATCCTCAAATTTTCTACAACTCCATTTGGTCTTCCCAGATGACCCATTAAAATAATCCGTGCTCCCTTTTCGAGCAAAAAGCTTATCGTTTTTTCACATCCAAATAAACGAAATTCTCCACCCTGCTCCATGTTGCCATTTTCATCAATAACAACATCGGCATCAATCCGCACAAGCACGTTTTTACCGCGAAAATCTATTTTGTCGTCGATTGTTCTCAATTCCGCCACTTTTTTATTCTTTAATTCCAAGCATTATTGCCTGTTCTACCAGACGATTGGAATATCCCCACTCGTTGTCATACCAAGCAACAATTTTTATCAAATTACCAGCCACAACATTTGTCAGTTCCAAATCCACAATCGCCGAATGTGAATCTCCGATAAAATCACTGGAAACTGCCGGCTCTTCTGTTACTGCAACAATACCTTGATACAAAGGATTTTGAGCGGCTTGTTTAAATACTGAATTTATTTCTTCTTTTGTAACATCTCTTTTTGTCACAATACTAAAATCCGCCATAGAAACTACAGGGATGGGGATTCTAATGGACAATCCATCAAATTTCCCGGCCAATGACGGTAAAGCTTGAATACTTGCCTTTGCCGCGCCGGTGGATGTCGGAACAATGTTGTATCCGGCTGCTCTGCCTCTTCGTAAATCTTTGCACGGAGAATCTGTTAAATTTTGCGTCGCGGTCAAAGCGTGCACTGTTGTCATCATTGCCTTTTCTATGCCAAAGTTTTCCTCAACAATAGCGGCTATCGGCGTAATGCAATTTGTTGTACATGAGCCATTCGAGATAATTTCCTGATCTAAGAGTTTGTCTTCGTTCACACCGAACAAAATCGTATCCATATCAGTACTCTCGGTCGGCGCTGAAACAACAACCCGTTTGGCACCAGCAACAATATGAGCTTTAGCTTTTTCTGTGGTTGTAAAAAAACCAGTACACTCCAAAACTACATCAACACCTATTTTCCCCCAAGCAAGTTTTGTAGGATCTTTTTCCGCGAAGACTGGAATCGACTTTCCTTCAATAATCAAACTGGAATCGTCATAAGAAACTTCTTTTTCATAACGACCGTAATTTGTGTCATATTTCAACAGATGCGCTAGAGTTTTCGTGTCGGTTAGATCATTGATCGCGACAATTTCCACGCCCTCTTTCTCTATTGCGATTTTAAATGCCGCGCGACCAATGCGACCAAAACCGTTTATTGCAATTTTTGTAGTCATGTGGAAATTATACCTTAAACTCTGCGTTTTTGCCCGCGCTTCCCATTACGAGTGTTTTTTGTGCCACTAATTTTTGAACCGCTTCACGCCCAGGAGCAAGCATTTTTCGTGGATCGACGGATTTACTATCCGTCTTCTCTTCATTTTCCATAACTGTATCGTGAAATACCTCTCGAAGTTCGGTATCAATATTAACCTTAACGATTCCTTCTCTCACAGCGCGAGTTATTTCATCTTGCGGAAGCCCTGAAGCTCCATGCAACACTAATGGAATTTTTATCTTTTCTTTTATGGCCACTAAACGATCGAAGTGAATCTTTTCTTCACCACGAAACGCCCCGTGTATTGTTCCTATTGCAATAGCCAATGAATCAACGCAAGTCTGTGCCACAAATTCCGCCGCTTCATCAGGATCAGTTAACATCGAATCTTCCATTTTTATTTCGGACGCTACCATGCCTTCTTTGCCCTGGATAGAACCGATTTCTCCTTCCACCCACACTCCCTTTGCATGCGCAAAATCAACTACTTTTTTTGTAAGCGCGACGTTATCGACAAACGGCATCTTGGATCCGTCTATCATCACTGATTTATATCCAGCCATAATACATTTCTCCACAATTTCAAACGATCTACCATGATCCAAGTGCAAAAATATAGGGACTCCGGCCTTTTCCGCAATATCACGCACCATGTCATAAATAATTCCCAGTCCGGCATATTCAATCGCGCTTTCCGATGTTTGAATAATTCCGGGGGAATTTTGCTGCTCAAGACCCCAGGCAATTGCCTGTGTTATTTCTAAGTTCGAAGTATTAAAAGCACCAAGCGCCCATTTTTCGGAAAACGCCCGCTCAATCAGTGGACGCGGATCTACAAACGACATTGGGCAACCTCTCTAATAATAGAAATAAAATCCGCGGGTCTGGTAGATGCTCCGCCAACCAATACTCCATCAACACCCGGCTCTTTTATAAACTGCGCCACATTTTTCGCGTTTACACTACCGCCATAAATTATCCGCATTTTTTCTATGTATTTATTGCCGCCTGAGTCAGAAATTAGTTTACGAATCAAATTGGAAATTTCAGCCACTTCTTGCGGCTCCGGTTGCGGAGCACTTTCTTTTAAACTTGGACTAATTGCCCAAATCGGCTCATACGAAAAAATTATACGTGGAAAATCTAACAGAGGAAGATCTTTTAACACCATTTCCACTTGCTGACGAATTTTTTGGATTGTTTTACCCTCTTCACGCTCTTCGGCAGTTTCTCCAACACAAACAATCGGATGAAGCCCGGAACGCAAAAGCAAACGAACCTTAAGCGCTACTATTTCGTCTGTATCGCCATGATAATGACGACGTTCAGAGTGACCAACAATAACATAACGTACAAAATCCTTTACTTCACCAACAGACACATCGCCCGTAAAAGCACCACTTTCTAAAAAATGCACATCCTGCGCGCCAAGCTCTATTCCACTTCCCGCAAGAATTTCTTTTATTGATGCAAGCAATGGATACGACGGGCAAACTACCACATCCACATTTGTTCCTCTCTCCATTCTCACCAAACCATCGGCTGCCAACTTTGAACTTTTAGCATCCAAATACATTTTCCAATTAGCTACTATTAACGGTTTTCTTTCATTCATTTTATTTTTTGATTAAGGAGCGAAAATATTCTGCGTCTTCTTCGGGCAATGTCGCACTAATTTCCAAACCCGTTGCCATTTCAAAACTCGCCATCTTTCCCATTCGCGGCATATAACGAATTTGCCAATGAAAATGAGAATATTTATCTCTTGGGTAAAAAGAACCAGTATCATCGCACGGAGATGAATAGACGAACATATTATAAGCAGGATCGTTAAATCCATTTTTCAATCCCTGCGTAACAACTTTTGCCGCTTCGACTAATTGCGGAAGTTCTAAGTCAGTAAGACGCTCAAAACCGGCATGATGTTCTTTTGGCAGAATCCACTGTTCAGACGACACCCGTGGAGCAAATGGAGCAAGCACAACAAATAAATCATTCTCGAAAATCACGCGCCTTTTGTCGTTTCTCTCGTTTTCAACAATGTCGCAATAACCGCATCTTTTGTTTTTGTTAAAATATTTCTCCGCCCCTTCTAAAAGATCAGAAACTTCATCGGTTGGCACTATTGGAAGAGCAAATATCTGTGAATGCATGTGCTCCAAAGAGGCACCTCCCTCTTTTCCATGATTTTCAATAATCTGCACATAGTTAACTGTTGGAAGTTTTGAAAGATACAAATAGCGATCACGGAGAGCTTTAAAATGAAACATCAAATCCAAATCACTCGCATTATAAGCATAGGCATTGTGATCTTTACTAATCACAACTTCGTGAAACCCTGTGCCGGAAAGAGCTTTGTATATTCCATCTTCTCTTTCTTCCACAGAATCTCCTTCAACAAGCGCCGGGTATTTATTTTGAAAAGAACGAACGCGCCAGTTGGCTAGATCCGGTAAAACAAGCGTATCTTTTTCTTGAGGAAATTTGTCCAAATTGCAAAAAGGACAACCTTCTACAAAAACAGAAGGAATGTCTTTTTTTTCTTGAATTTTGTTTTCATGCGTTCTTTTTGCGCGCTGAGTCGCTAAAATCACCCATTTTTCAGAAATGAGATCTTGTCGTATTTCCGAACCGTCAAATGGTTTTATTGACTTTGTCATCATAAATATGGCGCCAGAGGTTCATTCTGACACGAAAAACTTCACTCAACACTTCAAGATACGCACTTGCTGAAACGCGACTATTGGGGTCGTTTAGCCAAACAATTGGCGCCTCTTTGATTTTATAACCGAATTTTTGCGCAACAGCCAACATCTCTACATCAAATCCCCAACGATCAATAGTCAACTTGGGGAAAATTTTCTCCGCCGAATCTGCTGTAAACATTTTAAAACCAGCTTGTGTGTCATGAATTCCACGTACAGCAACCGCTCTTATGAGCATATTGCCCAAATCTCCTGCGACTTCCTTGTACCACGCCTGATGTACTTCAACATCCGATTCGTTTAAATGACGGGATCCAACAACAATATCGAAATCTTGTTCTTTGAAAAATGGAAAAAATCTTTCCACATGATCTATCGAAGTAGAATTATCAGCATCCATAAACACGCGATATTTCCCCACTGCATTCGTCATACCGTAACGCACAGCATAACCCTTGCCATGGTTGGCCCCATCCAGATATTTCATTGCTACTATCTTTTTTATACCCGAGAATGCACCAGCATCTACATTGGCTTTTCCCACAGCATCTTCCACAACTTTAATAGTCCTATCTTTTGAACCATCATCAATCACTAGTATTTCAGACGTATATTTTTGTTGAGAAAGATATTTAATGACATCCGCCAGAGTGTCAGGCAAACGTTTTTCTTCGTTGTAGGCCGGAATAACTACCGATAAATAGGTTGTGGCTGGCTGGGACACCTTTTCTGTTGATATGTCAGACATGAGAATATTATATCATGCGACCACAGAAGCACGAAACAAACCTTGAGTGGATTTAGTAAGAACTAACAGAAACACTTTATAAAAAAATCAACATGTTTTTATTACAAAATACAGTTTAAGCAAGTAAAAGACCATGTAGACGAAAGCGACGGGACTATTCCGATTGACTTTGTGCCTATTCAGATAAAATATGAAGCTATATGACTACTGAAGAGGAAATAAAGCAAGTACTAGGCGATATTGTAGTTAGTTTCAATTCATTAGAACTCTTAGCATCGGCAACGATTTGGGTTTTGTTGGGTGTTGGAATGCAAGACCAACGAGTCGGAAAGGCAATAACATCAGAGCTTGTGTTCATGCCCAAAATCAACATGCTTCGCCGGATTATTAATGAAAAATTGCCCGCCGATATGCGAAAAGAATTCGATTCAATATATAAAGACCTTGATAAATGCTCTAACGGTCGGAATAAGTACATTCACTCACTGTGGCTACTTGGCCTTGGTGCTGGAACAAAAATCCTGGATATGCGTAAGGAGTTCACCCGTACGGGACGGAATAATACAGAAAAAGCATTTTTACTTGTACCAATTGATGAGTTAAGGGAGTTTAATAATAAGGTGATACTTACTTCGACTGCTCTGAGCAATTACATATCAAGAGTCGAGGCATTACTAAATATGATACAAGGGGAAAAACAAAAATAACCGAACAACTTTACAAGCAGACTGCAGCAAAAAATAAATCTGAGGTGTCTTTTGTGCCACACGAAGCCGCATCCTAGTTTAAGATTTTTTTGAACTTAATCGCCTCTACTCCCTTGCTTGAGTTGCAAAAAATCCCCCTTCGGGGACTTTTTGTTATTTAGTATAGTTTATCGCATTATGTCATGCTGAGATCAATAACTACAATAATTCAAAACTTTTATGTCTTCAAACCACTGAACTATTACGCGTAAATTCTATTCTGAAGTGCAACATCGTCTAATTCAATTTTGGGCATTTTTTTCATAAAAAACTTCATGAGGAGTTAGAAAGTTAAGTCTCTTTCTCGGACGATGATTTAGTTCTGATACGACGTGATCAATCTCCGTCTGGGAGATCCCCGCAAAAGCCATACTCTTGGGAAAATACTGCCGAAGCAATCCATTGGCGTTCTCGTTGCATCCCCGTTCCCATGAATGATAGGGATAAGCAAAATAAATTGCGATACCCGTTTCTCTTTCCGTCAGTTCGTATGATGCGAAAGTGGTGCCGTTGTCATAGGTGGCGGTATACTTTTTATCTTTTGGAACTCGCTTGAACCTCGCGATTGTTTTCCTCTTGGTTTCCTCTGCTGTGACAATGTTCAGTTTATCTGCCAAGAGCAATCCACTTTTTCTTTCTGCGTGCGTTAGCATATGATTTTTATCTTTTCCCAGGATTGTGTCGCCCTCCCAGTCTCCGATTCGGCCTCTTTGTTGGACAATTGCCGGACGTTTGTCGATACGCCTCTTTTTGGCCTCTTCACGCTCCTTTTCGCGGATTCTGGTGCCATACCGCCTTCGGTATTTTCCTTTCTGGCAACGCAGGTATTTCACCAAATCTTTGCGGTCTTCATACAGATATTTATAGATGCTGTCTTTGCCGATCTGACGTTTTTTATCGTCTGGCCACAGTTTCTTTATACGACCGGAAATCTGCTCCGGCGACCAGCGCTTCCTGATCTTTTTGTGTATATAGTTTCTTAACCACGGACTGTTTTCAATCTTTCTTTGTTGTTTGTGTCCGGCAACCTGTCGTCTCATGCTATTCTTTTTGGCTTCTCCCGCATTATATTTGGCACCGTTTCTTTTAATCTCCCGCCAGATGGTTGTCCGGTCTTTCTTGAGGATTCTGGCGATGTCTTTTTGTTGCGTCTGAAGACGCAACAAAACAGATAGCTCGTTACGCTGGGCGGATCTAATATGGGTATAGGACATCTCTTCGTTAGTTGTTAATGGTGATGGTCGAATATCATCCATTATACGGACAGAGGGGGTGTCCTTATTGATTTGGGCGGGATGTTGCAGTTGTGGATAGAATGCAGGACGAGATAGTTGACAAAACTTGCTACAGGGTGTATAATCACACCTTGTTCATTTGCTTTTGCTCCAGAACCTCCACAAAAGGACCATGAAATGTGCGAACAGTTGAGCTTGCTTGGTTTTTACCGTAAGGTTATTGCTCGTGCGTTCAGTGGGCAGCCGATCCCCGAAGGACCTCACCCACTTGAGGACGACGAGCTGGTGGCCAGCTTCGAGAACAACCTCCTTTCCGAGACAGAACGGCAAAAACTCGTCGACCACATTGCGATCTGTCCGCGATGCCGAGACAAACTCGTTGCTCTCATTCGTTCGGAGACAGACAGTCCCGGAGGCGACGCCACTCCCTTGTAGAAACATGGGATCCAATTAAATCCCCACAACCTACAACCACCCCACAACCATCTGTGGGGTTTTTCTTATCCTTGATGCTAAATCTGTCACCATTGACAAAATCGCGAAAATGGAGTATACTTATCGGTTGTTTAAGGGACTGTCAATTCAAATTTCAAGGAGGTGTGCTGTGACCGCATCTGTTCAATGCACTACTATCCGGTTTCCTGAGTTCTCCGAGGCGGAAAACTCCGAAACCAAGAGAGACTTTCTGCTTGGTTATTTCCACCAGCTCGGCGACATATCCATGGTCCAGACGGTTCGAGACGAACCAACTGGATCAAGTTATGTTGAGTCCTTGTACCTACTCATTTCTGGCGGAGGAACAACGGAGTTGAATTAAGCCCCACTCTCGGACACTCGTTCATTTAGTAAGGGGAACCACACGTTCGGTTCCCCTTTTCCATTTCCAAATCACACTATATGTACTAAAAATCATTGTTAAAACACAGAAAAACGTCAAAATACATTGACTATTTCACCGCCAACCATTAAACTAAGGGCGCTTGAACTACTATGAATTCGTTAAATCCCGACCAACCGCAAACAGAAAATTCTGAGAAAAGCAAGAAAGAAGCGTTTACTTTCGCGACATTGGCCGGCATGGTCGGCGAACTCGGTTTTATTATCGCCATCCCGCTTATTGTTACAATTCTCACGGGGATTTGGCTGGACAAAAAATTCAACACTCTCCCCCTTTTTATAATCGTAGGTGTTTTGTTGGCTATCACAACTTCCGCAATAGCGATTGGCAGAAAGATTAAAAAGTTGAATAAAATCAACGGAATATGACAGCTGCCGTACACATATCCCTCGCGGCAGAGCCCTTATTTCATCTTTTTGGAGTGCCCGTAAATAACTCGCTCATAACCGCCATAGTCGGCAGTTTGGTGATCATGACCCTCTTTATTATGGCCGCAAAAAGAGTCACTTTTAATCCAAAAAGTAAATTTGCCAACACAATTGAGACCATTTGTGAAATGATAATTGATCTTATTGAGCAGGTAATTCCTGACAGAGAGAAGGCACGGCGTTACTTCCCTTTCCTTATGACTATTTTTATCTTCATTGTCGTTAATAATTGGCTTGGACTTCTCCCTGGTGTTGGTTCTATCACTGTAAAAACTGCCGAAGGTGTCGCTCCGCTGTTCCGTGGTGCAAATGCCGACCTTAATACCACTTTGGCTCTAGCAATAATCTCAGTGGTTATGACTCATATTTATGCCGCACGAGAACTTGGCGTTGCCACCCATTTAAAAAAATATTTTAGTTCAAACCCCATTATGACATTCGTTGGTCTGCTGGAAATAGTTGGAGAATTTTCAAAAGTTATTTCTTTTTCTTTCCGGTTATTCGGAAATATTTTTGCCGGAGAAGTTTTGTTGGCGGTCATTGCCGCCCTGATGCCAGTCCTTGCCCCCCTTCCCTTTTTCGGGTTGGAACTTTTTGTTGGCCTAGTACAGGCCCTTGTGTTTACCATGTTAACTTTAGTGTTTTTGGCGATTGCCACTTCCGATCATTCGGAATACAATCATGGCGAAGCGTCGGGCACTCATGGACATGCGTGAGTTAGACGTCTGCGGCATTTGTCGTTGGCGACGCATCAAAGTTTCAAATTTTAATCATTAAGTCAAAAAAAATGGACGCAGAAATGCTAAAAGTTCTTATTCCGGGGTTAACAATCATTCTAGGTGGAGCTATGCCTGCTTTTGCAATCGGCTGGATGGGTTCACACGCTATGGATGCTATTGGTCGCAATCCTGAAGCAGCGGGAAAATTGCAAACAGTATTGATCTTGGTAGTCGCCTTCGCCGAAGCTATCGCGATTTACTCATTGGTCATCGCACTTATCTTGAAGTTCGTTTGATTTTTATCTTCTCGCAGCAGTGCTTTTCTTAATCGCTCAAGCGGCTGAGACTGCGGCGGAAAGTTCCGCCGGCGGAATCGGTTCGATCGGTCTAGATGTTCGCAGTCTGATATTGCAAATTATCAATTTTGCAATCCTGCTTTTTGTTTTAAAAAAGTTTGCTTATAAACCGATCATGAACATTCTTGACGCGCGCAGTCAAAAGATAGAAGAAGGACTAAAAACTGCGAAAGAACTCGAGATTGCAAAAGTGAACATGCAAAAAGAAAAGGATGTGCTGATCAAAGAAGCCCACAGCAAAGCACAGGTCATTATCGAGCAAAGCAAGAAGCAAGCGCAAGATATTATTGTTACAGCAGAAATAAAATCTCGCGAACGCGATGAACAACTATTTAACGCAGCAAATGCCCGTATTTCCCAAGAAACAGAACTGGTTAAAAAATCTCTTTTGTCGGAAGCGACCAGTTTCGTGGCCGGAGCAGCGGAGAAAATCCTTCACAAAAAACTGGATACTACTTCCGACATGAAAATAATTAAGGAAGCCATATCGGAAACTGAAATAGTATGAAGCACTATTCTCGCAAGCAACTGGCTTTGGCCACAATCGCCCTATTGGAAAAGCACCCAAGCAAAGAAGTTGTTGCCGTTCTTGCGGAGGCGATAATGCGAGAAAAAAGAACTAATGATATCGAAATTATCGCTCAAGAGATTGGCAAACAATTTTTACTTACGCAAAATCATTTGGACGCTAATGTGCAAACTGCACGAGAATTAACACCGCAAACACGCGAAGAAATAATCGACTTATTAAAAAAAATCACATCCGCGAAAACGGTTTCCGCTGAATACGAAATAAATCCGAAACTCCTTGGCGGATTTAAAGCGTTTACACCAGTCATGGAAATAGACGCATCGCTCGCACGTCCTCTTCATCAACTTAAAGCAAAAGCACAATGACACACATTTCTATCGCGGATTTAACCGCGGAACTACAATCAGCCATTAATGATTTAAAGACCAAGCCGGAAATATCAGAGACCGGAATTGTTACAAAAGTAAGCGATGGCATCGTCTGGATTTATGGTTTAACAAATTGCGGTTACAACGAAATGATCACGATAGAAACGGTAAATGGAACAGATTCCGTTTACGCTTTTGCTTTAAATTTGGAAGAAGATCAAATTGGCGCAGTGCTTCTCGGCGACGATCGTTTGATTCGAGCGGGAGCAAAAACAAAATTAACTGGAAAAATATTGGAAGTACCTGTCGGTCCAGAACTTGCAGGTCGCGTAGTCGATCCGCTTGGACGGCCATTAGACGGGTTAGGTCCGATCAAAACAGAAAAGACAAGCCCTGTAGAAAAAATCGCGCCTGGCGTTTTAGCAAGACAGTCCGTAAAACAACCATTGATGACCGGCGTAGTGGCTGTTGACGGCATGATTCCAATTGGTCGAGGACAGCGAGAACTTATTATTGGAGATCGTCAAACTGGAAAAACGGCCTTGGCCATCGACGCAATTATTAATCAAAGCAGACAAAAAAGTGGCGTTGTTTCAATATATGTTTCCATTGGACAAAAACAAAGTACTGTTGCTCGCATCGTCGATCGTTTAAGAAAAGAAGGTGCTCTGGAAAATACTATTATCGTTATGACATCAGCTTCAGATCCTGCTGCTTTGCAATTCATCGCACCGTATTCTGGCGCGGCAATGGGAGAATATTTCCGCGACAACGGAAAAGACGCCTTGATTATTTATGACGATCTTTCTAAGCATGCATGGGCATACCGTCAGATTTCTCTACTCTTGCGCCGTCCACCAGGACGCGAAGCGTATCCAGGCGACGTTTTTTATCTCCACTCTCGCCTATTGGAACGCGCGGCAAAATTATCCCCAGAACATGGCGGTGGTTCTTTGACTGCTCTACCAATTATTGAAACGCAATCAAACGACGTTTCTGCTTATATTCCAACAAACGTTATTTCCATTACTGATGGTCAAATTTATCTGGAAAGTGATTTGTTCTATCAAGGAGTACGTCCCGCCATCAATGTTGGTTTATCTGTCTCGCGCGTGGGTGGATCAGCACAAACCAAAGCTATCAAAGAAGTTGCCGGCCGTCTTCGCTTGGAATTGGCTCAATACCGCGAATTGGCTGCTTTCGCTCAACTCTCCACCGATCTTGATCCGGATACCGTAAGCCGTATCGAACGCGGTAAGCGCTTAACAGAAGTTCTCAAACAAGGACAATATGTTCCTCAAAGCTTAAGCCAACAGGCAGTTGTACTTCTGTCTGCGACACAAGGTGTATTCGACCAAGTACCGGTTGAACGAGTCAAAGAAGCCGAAAAAGCAATCTTCGAATCAGTTCAAAGTTCTCACCAAGAGATTTTAAATAACCTAGAGAAAAACAGTAAATGGTCAGAAGAGGATAAGCAAACAATATTGTCTACTGCTAACGAAGTGGCAAAAAATTTCGTCATTAACGAAAACTAATGGCAAAAACGCAGACCATTCGCCAAAGAATAAAATCGGTGAAAAATATTCACCAGATTACTAAGACAATGGAAATGGTCTCGGCAAGTAAACTACACAGAGCCCAGGAAGCCGCATTGCAATCAAGAATGTATGCTTTCTCTGCTCGTGAAGCACTGACCCGCCTAAAGAAAATAGTTCCTGACTATATGCACCCCCTTTTTGCCAGACGCGACATCAAGGCACAGCTTGTTATCATTTTTACAAGCGATCGCGGTTTAGCGGGTGCTTATAACGGAAATATTTTCAAGAAGCTTATTGGTTTTTTAACCGCTAACCCAACAATAAAAACCAAGACAATTATTATTGGACAAAAAGGTGGGCTATTTGTAAGCAAAATAAAAGATAGCATTGAATTAATCGGTCTTTATCCAAATTGGCCAAGTGAGCCGACAACAGCTGACCTGCAGCCAATTGTTTCCACAGCGATTAAACTTTATACAGACGGAACAATTGATCGCGTTAGTGTTTTATATACGGACTATATTTCCACAATCCGCCAAACCACTACTCTGCGAGATATTTTACCAGTCAATCCAGAAATGCTAGAACCAACAAAACTGCAAATGAACATCAACGAGGACACTGCATTTGAACCATCCCCTGAAGAAGTTTTATCTTTTATTTTGCCCCGTCTGATCGAAATGCAAATTTACCAAGCCAACCTTGAGGCCATCGCTTCGGAACAAGCAATGCGCATGATGGCTATGAAGAGCGCCTCCGATAGCGCCAACGATATTATGGACGATCTATCACTGGCCTATAACGGAATTCGCCAGGCAGCGATCACTCAAGAATTGTCGGAGATTACATCCGGCGCCGAAGCTATTAATTAATTTTATTTCCACATATGTCACACGAATCCCACAAGGAAGAAGAAAACGAAGGAAAAATTCAGCAGATAATCGGCGTCGTCGTTGACGTTGAATTTTCTCAAAAAGTTCCGGATATTTACAATGCCCTATCCGTGAAAATTTCAGAAAATAATGTTGAACGAGAAATTATTTTAGAAGTAGCTCATCATCTTTCCGCGCATACCGTACGTACTGTGTCCTTGGGTTCAACCGACGGATTAAAACGCGGCGACAAAGTTACTGATACAGGCAGCCCGATTTCTGTTCCAGTTGGCAAAGAAACATTAGGAAGAATGTTTGACGTTATTGGAAATCCAATCGATGGAAAAGGCGGCGAATTTCCAGTAAGAAGTCCAATTCATAGATCAGCTCCACATTTCGATGAGCAAAATACGAAGATTGAAATTTTTGAAACCGGTATTAAAGTTATCGATTTGATTGCCCCTATCACACGTGGTGGAAAAGTGGGCTTGTTCGGCGGTGCCGGCGTAGGAAAAACAGTTCTTATCACAGAATTAATCCACAACATTGCTTCTGAACACGGCGGTATTTCAGTATTTGCCGGTGTAGGCGAAAGAACTCGTGAAGGCAATGACCTTTACCATGAAATGCAAGATTCTGGTGTGTTGGAAAAAACTGCGCTGGTTTTCGGACAAATGAACGAACCCCCAGGAGCACGTCTACGTGTTGGATTGTCTGGTCTCACCATGGCTGAATCTTTCCGTGATGATGGACAAGACGTTTTGCTTTTTATTGATAATATTTTCCGCTTCACACAAGCCGGTTCTGAAGTTTCAGCTTTGCTTGGTCGTCTACCTTCAGCGGTCGGTTATCAGCCAAACTTGGCGCAAGAAATGGGTGCCCTGCAGGAACGTATTACTTCCACAAATAAGGGCTCGGTAACTTCGGTGCAGGCCGTTTACGTGCCAGCAGACGATTTAACCGATCCGGCACCAGCCACAACATTCGGTCATTTGGATTCTACAATCGTTCTTTCTCGCCAATTATCCGAGCTTGGAATTTATCCGGCAGTTGATCCATTGGCTTCCACATCTACCATTCTTTCCCCTGATGTTGTTGGAGAGGAACACTATAAAGTAGCTCGTGAAGTCCAGCAGATACTACAACGCTACAAAGATTTGCAGGATATTATTGCCATTCTCGGAATGGAAGAACTGTCCGAAAAAGATAAAGTTATCGTCGGACGCGCGCGTCGCATCCAACGTTATTTGTCACAACCATTCCATGTTGCCGAAGTTTTCTCTGGTATTCCTGGAACATATGTAAGTCTTGCCGACACCATTCGTGGCCTTAGAGAAATTCTTGACGGCAAACACGACGACAAGCCAGAGTCGGCTTTCTACATGAAAGGAAAAATAGAAGAGGTAGTGGTTGGACAAGATAAGTAAAAATCATGTCGCAGATTTCTTTTGAACTCGTAACACCAGAGGGATTAAAGTTGCAAGAGGAAATTTATGAAATTCTTCTGCCAACATCCAACGGACAGATCGGGATTTTTCCGAATCACATGCCATTGATTACAATTATCACTCCTGGTGTCATTTCTATACGAAGAAAAGAATCTGATTCAGAAGATGCGTTGGAACATTTAGCGACTTCTGGTGGTTTAATGGAAATAGACGGTAAACGCGCACGCCTTCTGGCCGACAATGCTGAACGTGCTGAGGATATTAATGAAATGCACGAAAAAGAAGCGCTAGAACGCGCAATTGAAATGCAAAAAACAGCGAAAGATCAAGTTTCACTAGCTGATGCGACGTCGATTATCGAGCAAAGTACGGCTCGACTAAAAGTCGCAGAACTCAAGAGAAAGCATCGAAAATAAATTTTTTTAATATTAACTACAAAATTATATGAAATGTTTTATGGTTCTCTGTGTCGATCATCGCATGTACGAAGATGAATTGGCGGATTGCATTCCACAAGGCCCCTACGTCCTTTCATTTGTTGGAGGAGCAGTAGGCGCATTGAAATATTTTGAAACACTGGCAGATGAAATAAAATCACTTGAAGATATCAAGGGCCCATTCGAAGAAATTATCATCCACGATCACATGAATTGCGCCGCCCACGGTGGCAGTGAAACAAAAGAGGATCATATTAAAGTTATGAGTGAGCTGGAAGAAAAAATCGGCGCCCGTTTTCCCCACCTCAAGATCAAAAAGAGTTTGGTGGATATAGAGAACAAGAAAGTAGAAGAACACAGTTAAACCCCTCTTCGTCTCCCCTTATCAAGGGAGAGATATGACGCGTTTCCCTCCCTGATAAGGGAGGGTGTGGGAGGGTTTAATAAACCGTTTATACGGTCCCGAAGCTACGGGTCTCGTGGGTCCCGAGCTTCGGGACACTTATGAAAGGAAGGAGATGTATAGAAGAGGAAACCAGTGGTTGCCTCTTCTATATAAGAAGCTTGCAATATTACTTGTTTTCATATACACTTCATCAATTCAATTAACACGCTATATATTTAATTAATGAACATCAGGAACGTCGCAATTATCGCCCATGTCGATCATGGAAAAACAACTTTAGTTGATGGCCTGTTAAAACAGGCCCACACTTTTCGCGAAAACGAAGCTGTCATGTCACAGACTTTAATTATGGATAGTAGCGATCAAGAACGTGAACGCGGCATCACCATTTTGGCGAAAAATACAGCTGTCATGTACAAAGAAACGAAAATTAATATCGTGGACACCCCTGGCCATGCGGATTTTTCCGGCGAAGTGGAACGTACTCTCAATATGGCAGACGGGGTTGTTTTGGTAATCGATGCGCAAGAAGGCCCAATGCCCCAAACAAAATTTGTTTTAAAAAAAGCGTTTGAGCTTGGCCTGAAACCTATTGTCGTCATTAATAAAATTGACAAGCGTGACGCCAGGATTGAAGAAGTGCTAGAAGAAACAAATGACCTGTTTTTGGAATTAGCCACCCACGATCATCACTTAGAATTCCCGATTCTTTATGCCATCGGTCGCGAAGGAAAAGCATGGAACGAAATGCCAGCCGACATGACCGCCCCCGCTGATCTGACACCAATTTTTGAAGCCATCATCAAGCATATTCCACCACCATTTATTGAACCGGAAAAACCATTTCAAATTCTTATCGCCGCATTAGACTGGGATGATTATCGCGGGAAATATGCTGTCGGCAAAGTTCGTCGTGGCGTAGCGAAACCAGGTATGGCCGTAGCCATTATTAATAAGGATAACAAAATCGAAAACACGAAAATCGACGCAGTTTTTGTGAATCGTGGCTTGAGTCGTGAAGAGGTACAAGAAGCCGTTGCTGGTGACATTGTCGCTTTAACAGGCCTTAAAAACGTCAAAATTGGCGATACTGTGGCCGATGCAAATCACCCTGATGTTTTACCGACAATCGCTATTCAAGAACCGACATTAAAAATGTCCATCGGTGCCAACACTTCTCCATTTGCCGGTCGTGAAGGCCAATTTGTCACAAGTCGCCAAATTTTAGACCGTATCAATAAAGAATTGGAAACAAACGTTTCTATGAAATTTGATCGCGGAGAAGCCGGAGAATATGTTTTATCTGGTCGTGGCGAACTGCATCTTTCCGTATTTATAGAAACTCTTCGTCGCGAAGGATACGAAATGGAAGTCGGTAAACCGCATGTTATTACAAAAAATGTCGATGGCGTCGAAATGGAGCCAGTTGAAGAACTAACTGTGGATGTCCCAACGGAATATGTTGGTACGGTTACAAGTGAAATCGGCCGTCGCCGTGGAATATTATTTTCTAATACTCAAAATTCCGACGAAACAACTCATTTGGTTTTTGAAATTACCACTCGCGGCTTAATTGGACTCCGCAGCCAATTACTAACCGTTTCGCGTGGCACAGCTGTAATGAATTCACAATTTTCCCGTTACGAAAAAATCGGAGCCCTTATCCCACAATTACGTAATGGCGTTTTGGTCTCTTTTGATTCAGGCAAGGCCTTTTCATATGGACTAAATATTGCTCAAGGACGTGGCACGGTTTTCATTGCTCCGCAAACAGAAGTCTATGAAGGCATGATCGTAGGATTAAACTCCCGTGAAGAAGATATTGAAATCAATGTTACAAAAGAAAAACGCCTTTCAAACATGCGGGCTTCCGGTTCTGATGATGCAATTATTTTGACCACACCCACTATTTTTAGTTTGGAGCAATGTTTGGATTTCTTAGAGGAGGATGAACTACTCGAAGTTACGCCAAAAAATCTTCGCCTCCGCAAAAAAATCCTCAACGCCACATTGCGAACAAAAGCACGTCGTTCAAACTAAAGACAACATATTCAAAAGATTGCCATCTTCACAAAGATGGCAATCTTTGTATAACAATGAATTTTCTTTTATACTTTAAGTAATGAAAAACAAAAAAGAGAAGACAAAAAACAAGATATCTTGGCCATTATCCGTATTGTTGGTTCTTTTTTTTGGTACATTGGCAACTCTTTCTCTTGCTCAGCAAATTAATACACCGCGTTATCGTTTAACGATAGAAAATGAAGAAAGTTCCGGCTGGCTTGGCGCATTTTCCAATGCTCTTCAAAATCTTAAACTAAGCTCGATGGGAGTAATCAAGCCAGTAACCGGGCAGAAACTCGCAGTAACTGCTGTGGCATATTCCCCTACCGTAGACCAAAATGATGCCTCTCCATGTATCACTGCCTCTGGAACAGTAGTAAGAAGGGGTGTTGTTGCCACAAATTTTCTCCCAATCGGCACAAGATTAAAAATCGGCGAAGATACATACGTAGTCGAGGATCGCATGAACGCTAAATACAATGGAAAAAAGATTATTGATATTTGGCACCCCACGACAAAAGAAGCAATTGCTTTCGGATCAAAAAGACTGGAAATAGAGATACTTCCAAAAGATGATTCCCCTCCTCCCACCCCTATTCCAGAAGTAGTCGCGGAAAAACCAAAAAACATATGGGAATCAATAAAACTTGGTTTTAAAAATGTTGGAAATTTTTTCTCAAAGAATGTGCAAACGCGAGCTTATGGACAAGAAGCTGATTGCAGTAAGGTAGTCGGAAGAACATTAGACTAAAGACATTAAAAAAAACAGAATCAAGGAAAAATAATCTATCCTTGATTCTTGTCTAATAATTCATTATCCTACATTCGTCGTTAAAAACATGACTCTATCGCCCCTCGCAGGTGGTGGATAGGAAAGCGCAAGCTTCAACCCAAAGATTTTTTACGTTGTATAATTAAGTTATGGCCCTATCGTCTAACGGCTAGGACGAAGCGTTCTCAACGCTTAAATCGGAGTTCGATTCTCCGTGGGGCTACTCGAGACGAGTTCTGCTTTGCAGAACAATAAAATGTACACAAATAAGACTTCACGGTACGTGAAGTCTTATTTGCACAGGAGTCGAAGAACTCCGAGATCTGCGCGCTCAGAAGCGCGAAGTCTCGGAGCCATAAATTCAGGAAAAAAAGGATTCTCTGTGGGGCTACAGACATTGCTAATAATTAATGCTATAAATTCAATATGACAAATACTTTTAAATCAGTAGCTTTAATTGTTGTTTCATCTATAATACTTATTTTCATTGGAGTTTTCACTTATGCAAATTATAAGGCAGTAACATACATGAAAAGCATGGTAAATTCTGTTGCAATATACCCAGGGACTGAAAAAGTGTCTGAATCTGCAAGGGGATCCATAGACATGCTTGGGAATGCTCGTTATGCGGAAAATATTTATAAGATAAATTCAAATGAACATTTTAGTGATATATTAAAATTTTATCAGGAAGATTTACTGCATAAAGGCTGGCGCGTTTTATCGGTTAGCAGAGATATGGGCGTTAGAGGTAGAAACGATCGTGGAGATATTACTGTGGCTGTTAATTGTGTTACAGAAAATGGCAAGAAAATACCACAATCAGAATCTTGTAAGGAATTTCCTGGATTCCAAATGCAAATTGAAGTGGGCTACAATATCACGAATCAATAAATAATGGTTGGAATATAAACTGTTGTATCATTCATCTACTCAAAAAAAACTACAAAATAATAATCGATTTTTAGTAAGCGCGGTTTTGTGATTAACTATGATTCTCTGTTGGGCTCGCTCTTCCATTTCCCATGGTATTGACTTAAATATACATTTCATTAAAATTATTTCTTCCTGCACGAAGTAACTCTACTTTCCAGGTTGTTCCATAAAAAAGGATCTCACCATGACGATGCCCATTGATCTCGTGCTTGTTCGGCACGGACAAAGTGAGGGAAATTTGGCTAATTACCGCTCTCGTGGCGGCGACAATCACCACTTCACTGCCGAATTCATGCAACGCGTTGGCGCAATGTGGCGACTCACTAACAAGGGTCGTCAGGACGCGAGTGTTGCTGGAAAATGGATCCGAGACAACATCGGTGCCAAATTCGGCCGCTATTACGTTTCTGAGTACGTACGCGCCATGGAGACAGCCGCATTGTTAGATCTGCCTGATGCGCAATGGTACGCCGAGTTCAATTTGCGGGAGCGTGACTGGGGTGACATGGAAGTTCTGACCGACGATGAACGTCGAACCAGATTCACAGAATCGCTACGCCGTCGAGAACTCGACAGCTTCTACTGGACTCCTCCGAACGGAGAGTCGTTGGCTCAGCTCAGTCTGCGTGTAGACAGAATCATCAACACCTTGCATCGCGAATGCAGCGAAAGGAAGGTGATTATCGTTTGCCATGCTGAGGTGATGTGGGTCTTTCGAGTGCGGCTTGAACGCATGTCGCAAAAACGATTCCGAGAGTTGGATGAATCCAAAAACCCGCATGACAGAATCCACAACTGCCAAATCCTGCACTACACCAGGAACGACCCAGACTCGGATGTGGTTGCACCATATTATTTGTGGATACGCTCGGTGTGTCCCACAGACACAACGCTCTCCTCAAACGAATGGCAGACGATTCAGCGACCACGATATTCTAACAGCGACCTTTTGGCACTTGTTGGAACCGTGCCCCAACTGATCAGTGAATAGATCGCCCCCAAAGCTAGCAACTTTGGGGTTTTTCAAATTTACTTTTTAGGAATTATTGTATCCGTGCGCGAAGGCGGAATCATATAATACGCCAGCAGTTTTGTGGCAAGATCACGAAACATTGGCGCTGCCGTACCAGAAGCAAAGCTTAAACCTTCGGGGTTATCTAGTGTAATCAACACGACAAATTGTGGTTTGTCCGCCGGAGCAAACCCAAAGAACGAAATAATTTTTTTGTCAGAGGAGTATTTTCCGGTTTTTGGATCGGCAACTTGAGCAGTACCAGTTTTTCCGCCAACATAATACCCTTTTATTTTAGCGGAACCGGCAACACCGTTTTCCACAACAGATGTTAGCATGGCCTGCAATTTATTAGCGGTATCCGGAGAAATAACTTGACGAACAACATTTGTTTGCGTTTTATCCGTACGCCCATCGGGATAACGAATTTCTTTTACTATATGCGGAGCTAAAAGTTTTCCACCATTAATTGTCGCAACATCTGAAGCGAGAATCTGTAGTGGAGTCACCACGACACCCTGACCAAAACCCAGCGTCGCCAAACGTACAGCAGACCACGTATCGGGAAGCGGCAATGCTTTCGAGGCCTCTCCATTAAGAGGAAGCCCCGTTTTGTCCCCTATTCCAAAATGCCGCAAGCCCTCAAATAATTTATCCGCGCCTATTTTTTGGGCAACCCAAACCATTCCCACGTTATTGGATTGCTCAAGAATCCTGGTCATAGTGATCGTTCCCAAATGCTTGCCATCAAAAGTATTAATAATATATTTCCCCAGTTTTAATGGCCCATTGTCTTCCATTGTCGTATTTGGATTAACAAGACCGAGATCCATTGCAATACCCATGACAATCGGCTTAAAAATTGAGCCGGGCTCAAACAAATCCAAAACTGTATTATTACGCAGAATAGCCATGTCGCGAATATCGCTAAACTTGTTAGGATTGTACGTAGGATAGTTGGCCATGGCTTTGATTTCGCCATTATACGGATCCATAACGATGATGCTTGCCTTGTCTGCCCCAAAACGATCACGCCCTTGCTTAGCAACATCTTCCGCAAAAGTTTGAACAACTGGATCTATTGTCAAAACAACATCGGCGCCATCTTCCGCCGGCCGTGTATTTACATCGCTTACTGATATTAATCTGCCCACAACATCTCTCTCGGCCTCTAAAAATCCGGCACGTCCTTGTAAAACATCGTCCATACCCGCTTCAATTCCATATTCGCCTTTAATAATTCCATCGTCCTGCTGACGAACATAACCAAGAACTTGGGCGGCTAATGTTTGTTCCGGATAATAGCGCTCATAGTATTTTTCAAAACGCACACCTTTCAAATTTGCATCTTTAAGTTCTTTGATTGTTTGTTCATCAAATTTTTCATATGAGGAAATCATTGGTTCATAGGGATCCTTCGGATCCGCCAATTTTCTTTGTAGATCATTTTTCAAGTTGTTTATCGCCTGTTCCTCTTTATTTTTTAAATCTTCTGGAGAAACAGTGCTTTTTTCTTTTTTTCGCTCCTCTATTTCTTCCAAGGAATATTGCCCTGTATCATCCAACAATTTTTCGCGACGCTCCGTTTCGCGCTGTTTAAAGCGCCACAAAATATCGGATAGTTTGTCGACCATGTAATCAACATCCTTTACGGCTCTTGGTTCCAAAAAAGCAGACTCAGCTTCCCTGGTGGCCGAGACAACAGATGAATTTCCGTCTTTGTCTGAAAATAAGATCTTTCCGCGGCGAGGAAGAAGATCATCCGTACGCGTACGCTGACTCTCCGCCAATGCTGAATATTTACCATACTGAAAAATTTGCAAATACCCTAAACGCAAAAGCAAAGAAAAAAACAAAACAGCCACAAGGACATAAATGTAAGAAAAACGATCGCTATTCTTTTTCGGCGAACTATCTTTTTTGATCATATTTCTTTTTCCGCCACGGGGAAAAGCTTAAATCTCGTTCTGCGCGCCGGAGAACGCCACTGTCCCAGCCAAAAGAGGACTCGTGTACACAACCTTGTTTGCCGGTATCAATTTTAATTTTTGCGCTCCTGCGGCCACCGCGCGAACTGATTGCAAATTGGCGGAATCTAGTTCCAATTGTCTTCTTTCATCCGCAAGTTTATTAACCTGTTTTTCCAAAGATGTTGTGTCATAACCATTCACCGCAGAACTTGTTATCTGAAAAATATACATGAAACCTGCCATCACAATAACTGATAAAACCCCGATTCCCGTAAGAAAAAAACTCACACTTGAGCCACGTTGCCCGTGGATATGGCTCGCCGTTGAACTCTGCTGACATCGAAGAGAAGAAACTCTGCGAGGCATCCTGCTATCATCGAAATATTTCTTGTGATTGTTGGACGAATAGATGGTCATTTTGTTTTTTATTATTTATTCCCCTGCCCCTTCTCTATATTTTTTCTATAACTCTTAGCTTTGCGCTTCTACTCCAGTTATTTGCTCTTACTTCTGAAAATTCTGGCTTAATTGGATGCTTGGTGTGTAAAATAAATTTTTCTGTTTGCATCGCTCTCTTAAAAGATTGCTTCACGATTCGATCCTCTCCTGAATGAAAGGAAATAATCGCGAGTCGACCTTTGGGGGTCAGCAACTTCAACGCTTGCTTAATCCCCTGTTCAAGTGTTTCGTATTCGCGATTCACCGCGATCCTTAACGCTTGAAAAGTCTTGGTGGCAACATGGATTTTTCCGTGTCTCGCACCGGCTGGATACGCCCTTACGATCACGGGTATCAATTGCGTTACTGTGGAAAAGTCGCCTCTTCGCCTTTCCGCCACTACTTCCGCCGCAATTCTTTCCGCAAATCTTTCTTCACCAAATTGCATTATTATCTCCGCAATTTCGTCTTCATGAAGAAGATTGAGCAGATCAGCGGCATTATAGGCCGGATTCTTTCTGGCAATCCTTTGCAATGAGATAAGTGAAGGGGTGGGCAAACTTAACGACCCTGTAGGATCAAAACGCATATCCAAACTTCCTGAATTTTTGAAAGAGAAACCTCGTTCGGCTTGAAGATGGTGCGTAGACATCCCCAAGTCGAAAAGAATTCCCGTTGGCACATGAAAGTCGGCTTTCTCAGCTGCGAGACCAATATTGGCAAACGATTCATGCAAAACCTTTGTCCTATCGCCAAACACTTCTAGTTCCTTTTTTGCTCGCTCAAGACCTTCTGTATCCATATCCAATCCCAGCAATTTTGATTCGACACCACTCTTGGATAGTAATTCTTTGGCATGTCCGGCATCGCCAAGCGTTCCATCAATCAAACATGCATTTGGCTGAGCCAAATACTGAAGAACTTCCCTAAGAAAAACCGGTACGTGCAATTTTCTCGTTGTTCTCTCAGAATCAATTGCCTTTTCTTCCTCTGCTCCAATTGAGCTGGACACTTTTATTCTTCGTTATTTTGAAAGAGCTCTATTTGTTCCGCTATTTCTTCACTATGCTGTTCAGCGTCTTTGGTATAACGCGCCCATTCCGACTCATCCCATATTTCCAATCGATCATGAATACCGGCGACAACAACTGCTTTGGAAAGTCCGGCAAACGTACGCAAGTAATCAGGTAAAATAACTCTTCCCTGCCCATCGATCGTTGAATCCATGGCTCCAGCCAGCATTAAACGGGAAAATGCACGATTGTTTTTCTGATTCATCGGCAGATTAGCCAAACGGTTGGCAACTTTCTGCCACGCGCTTTTTGCATAAACGAACAAACAATGATCCAAACCGCGAGTAACCACTACTCCCCCGCCAAGCTCCTTGCGAAACTTTGTCGGCAGAGCCAAGCGTCCTTTTTCATCTATCGCGTGGTGATATTCGCCGATCAGCATTGATTAATCCGTTAATTAGTTTAGAGATGGAAAAACGATGAGAGAGGAGTTATACACATTTTCCCCACTTTTCCCCACTTTTTTCCACCTACAACCATCTTACACCATTTTTCACCTTTTATCAAGTACCCATGTCAAAAAAGACGTTAAAAACAACTCATTCTCGTAAAAATGAGGATGATTTAGTAAAAAAGATAAATATCGTACCAACATTAAATGAAATTACGGCCTCAGCTTGTCTGCAGACGTAATTTTACTTAATGTTGGTACGGCTAAGATTTCCGCCTTCCCGCCTGCAACGCTTTGCTAAGCGTAGCAATGCGGGCAAGCACGGGGATGGGATGATATTTAAATACGCATTTCTACCTATTCAGCCACTCTCACAATACAAAGAGGTGTTTGTTCCGTGGTTTGACCAAGAGGATTATCTTTAAAAATACTTCTTATCAGTTCTACATCAATTCCTTTCGAGGATCCTAAAACTTGTACACCGATATCATTAGCATCAATAATGGCTACCGGGATATTAAACTTTTCCATAAGGTCTGCTGCCACTTTATCGGGGTCCTTGGGAGCCAGTTTCGCGTATTCGTTGTATGGAGGCAAAGTATACGGAGTAGGCCCGTCAATAGCGTTAATATTCTTCCCGGCCACGCGATAAAAAACGCCCCTCATACCAAACGGCTTGGTTAAAGCCGACGCGAGAGCCGCAAACAATATTCGTGGCGCACCCGCCTCTCTAAGTGCCAATTCCATTGTCCATGGACTGCCCAACCCTATTCCCCATTTGGGCTTAAAAACAAATTTAACCAGCAATTTAGCAAGCCAAGACGGTTTTATGTCTTTTATTGGAAATGATCTTCCTTGCGTTATGGCGACAACCTTTTCCGAAATTGCCAATACGTCCCCTGTTTGAAAATAGGGCTTGGCATATTTTTCGACAATATCCGCGATATTATCTTCTTTTTTAACGACATGGGTTTTAATCGGTAATCGCGTGTAAACTTTTCCTGCGACTTCCTTGTCTAATTTCTTTCCCTCATTTGGCTGCAAGTTATTTTCAGTCATGGTCAAATAATACCTGCCAAGAACTTTGCAGGCAACTTTTGACGGCGTCAGATAAACAAAAAAGAAGCGGGGTTTTCCCGCTTCTTTTTTACTGAATTTATTTAGTAGTCAACAGAATCAACTGTCGTTGGGACTCCGTTTACTGAATAATCATTTACTTGAATATTTTTTACAGCAACTATTGACATAAATACAACTAGCACTGCCATTAGGACTCCTAACACTATAGATGCTACAAATATGATAATTCCCCACTTCTGCCATTTTGCCTGCACTGCTTTAAATTGTTCAACACTTTCCCATTTTTTAGCTTTCCATGCCCATTCGTTACCCTTGAAACCTAGAACAAACATCATAATTAACGAAATCGGACTTATCAAAGCCAAAAGACCAATCCAAACACTGTTTCCGATTGACCAGATCCACGTTAAAAGAAACGCTCCCCAGTTAAATTTGTTTAGCTCTTGAGGAAATGGACCATTAGGACCATCACTACTTGCCGTCGGATAAACCCCTACTGGCGGTGCATTGTTTACTGGTGGTTGATTTACTACTTGTTCTTGATTGCTTGCCTGTTGCTGACTTTCTTCCATTTTTTTATTATTAATAATAATTTTTTATCAGACTCCCGGTGTTGCTATAAAAGACTCTTTTGTAGCAACACTCTCAGTCTGATTTGCATCGATATATTTTAAAGCCCGATAAAAAAGAGTCCAATATGTTGACCCATAAGCTGTAAGAAAACCAATTACTATCACGAAAGATACTATACCAACCAACATTACTACCGTAGTGCAAACAGTGAGAGCTATTACACCACCGACTAAATAGGATATCCCTCCCAATATTGATCCTATAGCTATCACAACTATTATCAAAAGCACTGTAATTATACCAACCAATACGCCTATCCCTATCGCAATAGCATAACCGATAGCCACTTCTTTCAAATTTCTTTTAATCAATTTCCACGATTCTCTAATAGCATCAAATACTTTTCTGTTATCCAAAACGATCATCAATTGCGCAAACAAAAGAATTATTGAAATCAAGAAACAAAGCAGAATAACAACCATAAAACCAACAAAAACCAATAACCCTAAACCAATAGCAAAAGCTATCGAATGCCAAAATATCAACAAGATGAGCGGCGAAGCTATTAATAAAATCAGCGCAAGCATAATAAACCCGATTAACCACATTAAACCAAAAAGTCGCCAAAAGTACTTTTTTCCTTCTCTCATGGCAGCACGAAAACCGATTGAGTTCCCCTCATTCTCTATTTTATTCACACCAATAATCAATCCCGCTTTGGCCCTTATGGCAAAATAAAGAATAACGAAATAAATCACCAGCAACACAACTACAGTTATTGCTATAACCGCAATCACTGCTGGGATATCTATTTTTGATGATAATTCTGAAAACTGCTTTGCAATATCTACGGACTGCGTACCAGTAGTACTTGTGTCTGAAGAACTGGAACCAATCCCTTGTGGAAAAGAAAAATTAAACGAAGGTTTGCCAAAACCTCCGGCGAACGTAGCTAAAATACCCAACCACCAAAGAAATTTATTCTTCTTAACAATCTCCCAGCTCCGTTTAATAATCTGTCCGTAGTCCATAAATATTTGTTGATATTATATTAGCACATTCTTAAAAAACTAACCACGAGATTCTCACTGTCCTGCATTGTCAACAAAAACATAGTTATCCACATCAACATCGCCAATCTTAAACCAGTCTCGCATTATTCTGTGTTCTTCATCTACGATCGCAATAGCATCTTCTGGGGTCAGATTGTAATTTTCTTTTCCTGAATATTTTTCACACTGTTCATGTATACGTTTAGTTAGAGAAATCATGTCCTCTCGATTATCAAAAAATTGATGTGATTTATTTATACTTACGTCAAACAGAAAGTATAAAGCTATGGCATGAGTTTGTTCACGCGTAAAGTTGTAATATTTAATAATTTTGGAAATATCTATGGATTTCATAAACCCAACATATTCTCGATAGCCGTGGTGCGGCTTCTTCTCAAAATTATCAAGACAAAGCGTAGAAAAAATTGAAACCTCAGTGATATTGCCAAACCTATCGATATCAGCTGTCATAAGAGCCGGCAAATGGAATTTGATTCCGTCTTTGTTGTTGTAAGAGAGAGCATAATCAAGGTTATTACTCTCAATAAGCTCTTTTGGATATTCCCACCAATGTTGTTCGATGTCTTGTTCTCTTGCTTTTTCTTTATCTTCCTCAGAGGCATAGTCATCTTCAGCGGCACACTCTCTAACACCACAACCATTCCCTTTGGGCACATCTTTAAAAGCGTCAAAAATAATTTTTTTGAGATCTTCTTTTGTTAGTTCTTTGGTCATGGAAGTTAACGCTTAGCAAATCAGGCCCTTTTATTATATCATGCTTTGATTGATTTCTCGTGGCTTAATAATGCTCAGTTGAGTAAGTGAAGAACTCTGAGATTCTGCGCCTCTTGGCGTATTCTTCGGAGTTCTTCGATTCTTGTGTCCCGCCCAAGGCGGGATGTACATTACGTTGTTTCGCAAAGCAATTTATCCTCGATTATTTCTCGTTATTAAACAAAACTCAGTTGGACTAGTGAAGGGCTCTGAGAGTTCGCGCTTCTTTGCGCGAATCTCAGAGTTCTTGATTCCTGTGCAAACAAGACTTCACGCACCATGAAGTCTTGTTTGTGTACATTTAATTAGTTTCGCAAAGCGAAACTAATCTCGAGTGGGCGCAGAAGGTATCTGCCTCAAAATACGCAATTGATATTGCGTATTTTTGGCCACCGGCACACGGTTTCGTTCGCGAAACATCGAGTGCCGTTCGATACCTTGCGCGAGCCAAGCAGTTGGCTCGCTCATTAATAAAACTAAACCGGCACAAGGCCGGTTTAGTTTTATTGGTGGGCGCAGAAGGTATCGAACCTTCGACCTTTGCAATGTGAATGCAACGCTCTACCACTGAGCTATGCGCCCCAGATGATAATACCTATTATTCGACCTTTGCAATGTGAATGCAACGCTCTACGGTGTAATAATGATCTGGCGGAGCCAGCACCTCCCACCGAAAGCTTGCCCCGATTCCGCAGCTTGCTGCGGACAAGCTTACCACTGAGCTATGCGCCCTCGTCGTCCACACCCTTCGCTTGTTGGAAAGATGAACTTCGTTCACTTTCCTTATCGCTTCGGGGTGGCCTCCTCTACCCAACAAATCTACACTCGTTTTTTCTCGATACACTCGAAAAAACTTCGTTCTAGATTTGTTGGGTCCCGCGCCACTACTTACTCGCTAACTGCGCGTCAATATAGCGTTCGATTGCGGGAACGTCAAACCTTTCTTCTGGATGATTACAAAAGCGATTTAGCGCTTCCCAACCAACCCTTACTTCTTTAAGCGGACTACCTCCAAAGATGGTTTCTAACCCTGGTACCGCCCAATTTACTTCATAGGTGATCGTACGCCAAAGAGGAATCCTACTGTTTTCAATTATTGTTTTCATGAGAGTCCAATACCGTGTACGATACGGAATCAAAACCGGAGCATTGTGGTTATCATCGCCCAGACTCCACTCTGAGAATAGCTCACCTGTGCGTTTTCTGGTCGTACGCGGGTGATTAACGTGAATATGGACACACCAGGGCACAATCTCCTTTATATCGGATTCTATCGCATCATAATTACCACTATACGTAAGCAAGGCGTGCGCTGGATCAAATGTCCACCCTAAAGCCCCGACGTCAAGCCACTCTTTGCCTATGCCGAATAAAATGTCTTTCAAGTTGCCAAAAACCGTACCAACCTCCTCTTCCCCGGGGTGGGAATAAACATTTTCAACCGAAATACAAACACCAGAAGAATAAGCATCAGGCATCACCGCCTTTATTGAAGCAACACACGCCTGCAAAGATTCTTCCTTACCGATGCCTTTTTCGCGTCTTCCACAATGAATCACAAAAATTAAGGGATGGTTAATTCCCAATTCTTTTCGCAAAACTTTCATAAGAGCGATCTCTCTCCTTAAGCGTTCAATATTTTCTTTTATTATGCGAGGATCGCTTAAATTCATAAAAAATCTCGTCAAAAGGAATCCTTGCCCGGCATAACCGGCATGCAGAGAGCGTAAATCTGTCATTCCATAATCCTTTAACATTTTTTCAAAATACCTGAGTGTTTCAGGCCTGATATTTTTTTTGACATCAAACCATTTGTAAAATGGCAAAAATACCTCTAAATTTTTTCCGGCTTCTTGCAAAAAATCACGCGAATGAGAGCGCTCAAAAAACCGCCCAACCCTTTTCAGAAAACTAGCTAAGAATGTGGTGATAGTAATACGATACTGCCCACCACTCAGATCGCCAAAGGGAAATTTTACTTGCTCGCTCAAGAATTTACAATTTTTTTACTTTTATCCTCGCATTCGGCCCCAAAGTGTTCAACAATTCAGCATGATTTTTATCATAGACTTCCCGCAAGAAACTATCGTTCATGTTTTTACGATATTCAAACTCAGTGGCGGTCATCACGGTAAAATTTATTTCAGTACCAAGTTCGTCTTCAATACCCAAAACGAATTGTTTTAATGATTGTTCATTTATGTCGCCAACAATCAGCAAGTCTGTTGGAGCATTATGATTTTGAGTGAAAATACCTGAAAGCAAAACCAATCTAACATTTCCAACACGTTTTATGCCCTCAAAAAGTCGATCCTGCAACGGTTTGCCCATTTTGGCCATCATTTTAGACAGATCATCTAAAATGGGAAACTTTGGATTGACGACATAGTATTTTTTCCCCTTACGAACATACGTTGTCAGGAGTCCGATTTTTCTCAAGTTTTCCACTTCTCGTCGTACCGAATTAATCCTTTCTTTCGTTAAACGCATCATTTCCCGCACATAATAAGGTCTTCTGATGCCATTCGTAAAAAGCAATAACAGCTTAACTCGCGTACGTGAACCAAAAAGGCGTTCAAGAGGTATAGACATATCGTTATTTGGAGTTTAGAGGCGAATTTGCCGAAAGTAAAGCCTGCCAAACTTCCCTCTCTACCACCAAGGCAAGAACGAATGTATACTTTATGCATGGAATCCTATGACGAAGATTTAGAAGTTGGGGAAACAGAACAGAACGAAGAAAAAGAAACATTCCGCGTACCGACAAAAAAACCGAGAATGCTCGCTGTGGATGCCGCCGAACTGGTTACTTGCGACAAGGAATCAGGTCCTGTTTTGTGCGACACATTCATTTTTGATCCCGACGAATCGGAAGCAAAACTTGGATCCCTTTATTTAGTTCTAGAGACAACTAACAATTCTGAAAAAGCTTCCCAGGCCATTGAAGCTGTAGCTACAGCAATTAGAAAAGAATATTACCGTGACTCAGAACGAGAACTTTACGATAGTATGGAAGAGGCCCTCAAACAGGCCAATCATGTTTTAAGCGACTATGCAGACCAAGGAGAATTAGATTTGGTAGAAAATTTCCAAGCCGCGGCATGCGCATTTTACGGGCAGAATCTCCACATCAGCCGTGTTGGAGAAGCGGAACTTCTAATGGCAAGAAAAGGACGCCTCACAGACATTGGAGAGGGTCTATCGGACAATAACTTACGCAGACCCCACCATGTTTTTACAAATGTCGCTATTGGATCGGTCTCAGAAAACGACATTATCCTTTTGGCAACCCCTCAATTATCCCGCCTTATTCCGCATGATCGGCTAAATCATATGCTGATCAACAAAACGCCTAGTGAAATAACTGGGCTCATTCGTTCCCTTCTCGATGATTCCCGCGAAGACACAGCATTCGCACTTCTTTTACTTCAATTCACAAAACTTCCCGAACGGCTTCCTCCGTTGGCAGTCCCTCTAAACTTGCCAAGAAAAGTCAGCTTGTCTCAAGATCGGCCTACACACCCGTCGATGCGTCCCCGTCGGCCAATTAATACCAAGCATAGTTTTTGGAGTACTATCGCTCGCATAATAAAACAGATTTCAGTACTTGTTTGGACATTTTTACGCGGTAAGGCATTTCCTGCCGTCGCCAAAGCATCTTCTTGGTCTGCGAGAAAAGGTGGCGATATCGCGAATTCGGCAAAAAACAGCGCGCAAAAAATTATCGCTGCACGCCAATTAAGAAGAGTCAATCCTGAAGAGAGTTTAGATTCTGAAAACAATTATTCCGAGGATACTTTCGCAAAAGAACCGGAAGATACGAACGATTATAACAACTACAAAGAAGATACTGTCGTCTTTTCAGATGAAGACAATCAACCAGAACAAAAAGAAAGTTTTTCCACACGCTTTTTATTGCCGGTGGCTAAATTTTTGCGTAAAACAATAAAAAAGGTGGGTTCTTTCACAAAATCCGGAAGAAACGTCAAAATATCGTTGGCCGTAATTGTAATCCTGGTGGTTGTTTTAGTTTTTGGGATTCGATCTCTTACTCAAAAGAAACAGCAAGAAACAAACCTTCGAGGAATCGCGGAAAAACTGGAGCAAGCACGCGTAAAAAAAGACAATGCCGATTCCGCCCTTATCTACAGCAACACCAACAAAGCCAAACAAGATCTCCAAGAAGCATTGGCCTTGGCTAATTCCGTGAAAGAAAGTGGACATTATACAGAGGAAGCAACTTCACTAATCTCCGCAATGCAAGACATCGAAGATCGCATGGATAAAATTACTCGCGTTCCTTCTCCTGACGTTGTTGGTGATTTTTCCAGCATCGCCGGAACATTGGAAACTCCAGCCATGGTAGCCATAGATAAATTAATTTTCACTTTTGACCCCAAAAACAACGCCATCTTTAGGTTAGACACCACAAACAAGGAAACAAAAGTTGCTTCTCAGAGTTCTCAGGGAATCGGTTACTTCCGTACCGCAAATTCCGTACCAGCTGAAAAATCTATCTTATTCTCTACCGACACTCCTGGCCTCGCATTATTTGATACTCAACGCAACGATCTGTTAAAGCAAGAAGTCAAATTCCCTGAAGGGTTTGGCAGTGTCAAAGCAGTTGGTTTATTCGGAAGCCGATTATATCTGCTATCGACCGAGAAAAAGATGATCTATGGATTTTCAAAGACCCTGGCTGGATACGACGGTGGAAGTCCTTGGCTTACCGATACAAAAGTATCAGTTGAGCACGCAGTTGGCATGGGTGTTGACGGCTATATTTACCTGCTCTTGGACGACGGTAAAATCGTCAAAATGTTGAAGGGCAAACAGGTTGAATTCAAACAACAGATGCCAACCAAACAAATCTCTAATCCAACTCGCTTGGTTATCTACGACGGATTAAAACATTTGTATATTCTTGATCCGTCACAAAAACGCGTGATTGTTTACGACACTGTAGGAAATCTTGTTGATCAATATGTTTTTCCAAACGCAAAAAATCTGCGTGACATAGCCATCGGCGGAAAAGAAGAAACTCTATACATATTAGACGAAACCAGAGTTGACGCAGTCCCACTAAAAACAACAGCGCCGACGACAAAACAACCGTAAAAATATTTTAAACTCACAAACTAAAAGACGGCGCTTGCGCGCCGCCTTTTTTCGAATTCAGATTATTATTTCAATACTACTGTTCCGCCAGCTTCTTCGATCTTTTTCTTGATATCTTCGGCGGTCGCTTTGTCAGCACCTTCTTTTACAATTTGAGGGGCTTTGTCAACCAAATCTTTGGCTTCTTTCAAACCCTTGCCCGTGATTTCACGAACGATTTTGATGACAGCGATTTTGTTTGTGCCACATGCGGTTAATTCCACATTGAACTCAGTCTTTTCTTCGGCTGCCGCAGCACCTGCTCCGGCTGCTGGCGCTGCCGCTGCTACCGGTGCGGCTGCGGAAACACCAAACTTGTTTTCTAAGACTTTGACCAATTCGGCTAAGTCTAAAACAGACATTTTTTCAATGGTCGCGACCATTTCCTTGAACTTTTCAGGAACTTCTACTACTTCTTTTTCTTCTGACATATGTTTAATAAAAATAATTAATGATTTAAACTGTTCCCTGCTTTTCGGCTATCGCCTGTAACGCTGCGGGTAACCCACGCAATGTGCCAGACAAAACACCGGCGAAACCGCGCACTGGCGCGATCAACGTGCCAACCAATTTGGCGCGTAATTCGTCTTTGCCAGGAAGCAAAGCCAAACTTTCTACTTGCTCTCGTGTGATTGCTTCACCCTCAAGAATACCAGCCACCAAACTTGCTCCTTCGTGCGTTTTCACGAAGTCGAAGCTGGCCTTGGCGGGAGAGATCATATCTTGATCACTCCAAGTTACAGCCACCGAACCTTCGACTGTCGAAAAGTCGGCTGTGATACCAATGCTTTGAGCCGCGCTGCGAAAAACCCTTTTTTTGATGACCTGTACTCGGCCACCGGTTTGTCGTAACCCGCGACGAAGCTTGGCGCTGTCGGCTACCGTGAGTTTCTTGAAAGAAAACACTGCGGCGCCCTTGGCTACCTTGAGCTTATCAGCAATCTCTGTTGCGAGCTTTTCCTTCTCGCTTCTGGAAAGTGCCATATCACTTAAAAATAAATAATGAGACGCTACCGTCTTCAGAGACCTTGTTCTAACTCTTACCTGCCATTCCTGCAAAACAGGAATCCGTGATAAAACTTAGTGAACTTCCTCGTCTGGGCTTATTTGGCCTTTCTCGCCTTGCCAGAGGTCTATAGAAGCGTGCGAAGAAAAGATTAGCACAACAGCACAAAACAAGCAATACTCACTTAAATAACCCAAATCTGACGCTTACCAAACCTTAAGCGTTAACGCAGATATTTTTGCACATTAGCATTATGTTCATCCAATGTTTTAGAAAAGATTGTTTTGCCGTCTGAGGCAGAAAGATAGTAAAAATAATCAGTTTCCTTAGGGTCCATAGCTGCTTTTAAAGTATCCAAACCAGGATTTCCAATCGGGCCGGGCGGTAAACCGGCATGGTTACGAGTATTATAGGGAGAGTCATTTTTTAAGTCATTCACTGTTAGCGGCTTACCCCAATTATTCAATGCGTAACGTGTCGTAGCATCTGCAGCTATAGCAACGCCATGTTCTATACGACTCCATAATATGCCCGAAACAATCCGACGATCTTCCGGTGTTTTTACTTCCCGTTCGATAATACTAGCCATAGTCACTATCTCATGCAGCTTATGCGTTTTCAGCCCCGGAGTGGCTTGTGCCGCTATTTTAAACTGCTCATCGAAACGCTGGAGCATGCGATCGATAACCTCGTCTACGGGCGTATTTTTAAAGAATTTATAAGTATCGGGGAAAAGATAACCCTCTAGAGAGCTATCCGGTACATCTGCCAAAAAATCATATTTTGCACGAAATTTTTCCGCTTTAGCACTAGCCATGAAATCACTTGCCGACACTATCTCTGCCTGCTCAAAACGCTGAGCGATTTCTTTCAAAGTCAAACCCTCTGGGATAGTCACTTTATTGTCACGTGGCAAAATATCACCCGCGATCATTCTTTTAACTATTTCCACACCTGATTCTTTCTTTGAAAAATTATATTGTCCGGCCTTTAATTTATCTTTTGCCCCCAACATATAAGTACGAACAACAAAGCCCCACTCGCTTCGAATGAGACCTTTTTCATGTAAAATTGATGCTATCTTTTTCACTCCCGTTCCGGAATCGACATCCACACCAATACTTTCTTGGTTTTTCCTATCAACAGGAGCGTTTCCAAAATAAGCAAAAAATGAATTACCCAATAAAACCAACACAATTACGCATATTATTGCGAAAATATATTTTTTCATTCAGATAAACTTTTGAGTTTTCTTATTTTTACTAAATTCTTCCACAACCTTTTTTACATCCTGCACATTTTCCTTATTACAAACAAGCAAAGCATCGGGAGTGGAAATCACTATAAGATTCTCCACACCAACCAAAGCAATTGCCTTTTCAACAGTGTTATATACAAAATTACCAGAAGAATTAACTATTGCCACCACGCCTTTTTTCATTTCTAGCCCTTCTCCACCACCCAACAATTCCTGCAAAGCACCCCAATGGCCGATATCACTCCAACCAAAATCACCGCGCACAACATAAATATCCTTTGGATCTTGATGTTCTGTAACAGCAAAATCAATAGATATCTTCGGCATATCAGCATAAATTTTACCAACCTTGGAAAACTTTTCTGCTCGGAATAATTCTTCAATTTTATCCAACTTCTTTGCTATTTCTGGCGCGAACTTATGCAAAAGTTCAAGCAAAGTTCCCACGCGCCAAGCATATACCCCCATATTCCAGACAAAATTTCCGGCTGCTAAAAATTCTTTTGCTTTTTCCAAGCTGGGCTTTTCTCTAAAACATTTGACTGAATTAAATTCTTTTCCGTTATAGGAAACCTTTTTAGCCGTTGTTTCTATATATCCATAACCAGTTTCTGGATAGGTTGGCTCGCTTCCCAACAAAACGGTGGTGGCTGGATTTTTTTCGATGTACGAACCGGCGGCTTTCACAGCACTAATGTAAAGCGCCTCGTCCCTAAAATATGGATCTGAAGGCATAAGAATCATTGCTTCATCATGTTTGCCCTGTGAGGCCAAATAAGCAGCAGCCATTCCTATCGAAGGGCCGGTATCACGCTTTACGTTTTCCACTAAAATATTTTGTTTAGGAAGACGTTTTAATTGCTTCTGAATCTCAGGCACGAATTCTTCTCGCGTGGTAACAACAATATTTTCCGGTTTACGCACAATCTTAAGTGCCCTATCAAAAGTGTGTTGAAGAAGGGTTTTTTTGCCGAATAGTTGAGTAAACTGCTTAGGATAACTATCTCTAGAAAGCGGCCAAAGACGCGTTCCTCCTCCTCCCGCCATAATAACAATATTCATACCGTAAAAACTTGAATTAAGAATCAAAAATTACGCTTAACTCCCATATGACTGTTTGTATTTTACACCATTAATAGATAATTCAGGAAGTTCCGTTAAAGCAATCACAAAAAGTAGCAAGACGTGTTTTATTAAGCGGCCTCACGACTTTTTGTCGTCACAAAAAGCGTGCCGAGCGAGGCCAGCGTCGCAATTCGACGCTGGCCGGAGTGTACGCTTAATAAAACACGTCTTGCTACTTTTAACTTTTTTACGATAGAAAAATTTACGCTGCGTAATTTATGTTAATATTATCCACATGAGCTCTCGAGCCGTGAATCACGCATTGTTGCATTCCACCGGCATCATCATCCCCCATCGTCATAATAATTACAGACCCTATGCTCTCCGGCACCCGGTACTTGGTTTTTTAACATTCCTACTTATCATCGCCAAGGTTGGCACTGTTGCAATTTTGACATTAACACCGGAAACCGCTTTTCTTTCCACCATTACCGCTCCCTACTTAATTGACAGAGCGAATGCCGCCCGACGTGAGGCCGGATTGCCAGCGCTTTCACCAAACAGCTCTTTGCAAGAATCCGCACGACGCAAAGGTGAAGACATGTTAAAAAATGCTTATTTTGCCCACAACAGCCCATCCGGCGTAACACCTTGGAAGTGGATTGACGACGTAGGTTATAAATATGTATACGCGGGAGAAAATCTGGCGATTGATTTTTCGACCGGCGAAGACGTACACGCGGCATGGATGAATAGCCCAGGACATCGTAAAAATATACTAAATGAAAAATATCGCGACATCGGTATTGCTGTCGTGACCGGAGATTTTGGTGACCGCGTGACAACTATCGTTGTTCAACATTTTGGCTCACTCACAACAAATATTACTGCGCCAGAAACGATATTGCCCGCAACTAGCAATAATACATTGCCAGTGAAAACTTCCCCTACTCCCTTGAAAGCAACTCCAACTCCTGCCCCACTAGGTTCCCCTGAAATATTAGAGCCAACCGAAGGCCAAATATTACCCGACGGTGCGGCAACAGTACGTGGAATATCAGCCGTTGGAAGCATAGTTCAACTAAAGCTTGATGGAACAAAAGTTGGGACATACACATCGATCGACGGATTTTTCAACGGAAACTTCCCCGTGCCAATGGAAACGCAAAAAGATTCCACTTTAATTGCTTCCGCCACTCTTGGATACCAAACATCCATCTCAAAAACAAGAAACGTAAAAATTGCGACTCGCGAACCGTCGATTAATCCTGATAGCGCCATATTTTTGCCAGATCCTCAAGGAGATCTAAGTTCACTGCTCTTGATTGTGCCAGTCTTCGGAACAGCAAAAAAAGTAACGGCTATGGTCGACAATAAAATTATTCCTATGAAAATAACGGGAACCGTGGCGACAGGAAAAGTTGCGGCAGCATCAACAACAAACAAACTCACTGTACGCGCCGAAGACAGCGTGGGACACATCAAAACAGCAACTGTTTATCCATTGCAAAGATTTCGTGTGACACCTCCAACCAATGAAGAAAATTGGCTCGAGAAAAGATAGGAAAAATTATCAAACAAGTGCGAGACGGCTCCGCGATACTCATCTACATTTTGGCGTTCATAGTGGCAATTAATATTCTGGTGCACATAAGAATCCAGCACACGGATTTGATCGCACACTCGTTGTTTGTTCTGGCTATGGGAGTTCTGCTGTTCTTGCTTACCTGACAAGTTCGCAAAGACATACTCTCTTTAATCGTCCTCACGACTCTGTTTAGCAAAACGGAGCGTGCAGAATGAGGTCAGTAGGCGTAGTTCGCCACTGACCGGAATGTACGATTAAAGAGAGTATGTCTTTGCGAACACTCCTCTTATTATATGTCAGAAAAACTAACTACTTCCCGAACCTGCGTCCTCGCGATGCATAATCCGCCAAAGCGGAATCAAAATCATTTGTTGTAAAATCGGGCCAATATTTTTCTGTGAAGTAAAGTTGCGTGTCCGCGCAATCCCACATCATAAAACCAGCAGAAAGATGCGGCTCTCCTCCTGTCCTTATCAACAAGTCAACCGGCGGCAAATCTTTTGTAAACAAGTGTTGTTTTAACAGTTCCGGAGTAATTTGTATTTTTGCCTTGGCATCCTTGGCTTTTTCCGCAATCGAACGCACGGCTTGCAACATTTCATCCGTACCGCTGTAGGCCAAAAATATGTTCAAGAAAAGCTTTGTGTAATCCTTTGTGGCATCTATTGCTTCTTGCACAGCGCCACGCACCGGAGATGGAAATTTTTCCTGCCAACGTCCAAGCACATTGACACGTACTTTGTTTCTATGAATGTCCTCATCTTGCGCCATATCCTTAAATTCATTACGGAAAAGCTGCAACAATCCCGCTACTTCCATAGGACTGCGCTTTACAAAATTGTCTAAAGACATACCCCACATAGAAACATATTCCACATTACGCAAAGAAGCGTGCTTAAGAATGCTCTTAAACACCTTTGTACCTTCCTCGTGGCCTTGAATAGGACTTTTACCGTGGCTTTTTGCCCAACGACGATTACCATCGGGTGTAATCGCTACATGACGAGGAAGAATTATTTTATCCTTATTTTCCTCTATTTCCTCAGCGTTCATATAGAAGCAAGAATACGCCCGAGGAGACTAGGATGAAAACGATTATTTGTGGTATGCCAAATAGTTCTGACACGTGTGCACACAATCTAACACCATAGCCAAATCGCTGGCAAGAGATAATAAAAACAACACCGAAAAAATTTTTCTATTAATCCAATTCCGTGGACAATATAGGATTTTTTGCTTATAGTTCAAATCACTTGGGCGAGTCGGTTAATGGTAAACCATGGGTCTCCAAAACCCAAACTGGGGGTTCGATTCCCTCCTCGCCTGCTCAAGATTAGTTTCGCTCTGCGAAACAATATAATGTACACAAAACGACTCAACGGAATGTTGAGTCGTTTTGCACAAGAATCGAAGAACTCCTAGATCTGCGCACTAGCAAGTGCGAAGTCTCGGAGCTATAACACTAGAAAAAAGTGGCATGTTTTGTGGATGAGAAGGATTCCCTCCGATCTTGAATAAAATACTTGGCGCCGAGAATTTTGTTATACTTATACTATGAACACGATAATACCTGGCAAATACCAACACTACAGGACGAAGAACTTTTATCGAGTTATCGGAGTCGCCAAACACAGTGAAACATTGGAAGATTTAGTTATTTACGAATGCCTGTACGACAACCCAACAAGCAAAATCTGGGTCAGGCCGGTAGAAATGTTTTTAGAAGAAGTCGAAATAGACGGAAAATTAGTACCTCGTTTTAAATTCATCGAAGAATAAAAAAGAAAATCCCCCAGTCTGGCCGAAACCAAACTGGGGGGGGTGCATTTGCACACGCTCTATTGCGCGGGCTTATGCGTTGTACTTCTTGAACACTTCAACGACGAAGGAGTGCGAACAATTCCGTAATCGCTCGGTGAGCTCGCCGTAGTCGCCGTACGGAAAACCACAGAAAGCATCTCCGCACTCCTTGTTGATGATCTGCGTGCCCTTGTCGGGGAGTTGCAGAAGTTCCTTCACGAGAAGGATGTAGCGGAATGCCGCCTCCCACTGCTTCGAGTCAGTGTCCGCATCGGATTCATACGACTCAATGATCATGCCCGTTGTACGGAAGTCGTAGCAGTCGTCTGGATTCTCTGTGTGGATCACTCTCGGAGTTTTCCAAATGAATCCTTCGTACTTGCGTCCGTGGTGATTGCCAGCCGTGTTGAACACGTGCTGGACACCCATCTCAACCAGCTTCGTGCTGAGCGTGATCGCGTTCTCGAACGTCTCCGTCGAGGCGCCAGCCGCCGCCGGGAAGAACACGTCGCAGATTACGCCGTCGTAGGCGTTCTTCTGCAAGAGTTCCATGGCCTCTGCGAGCGTGCTCGCAAAATCCACAGTGACACCAACCAGTTGCTGGGCATACCGCCGAGCGTCATCCATATGCTTCGAGGTGTCTTCAACGACCAACAAGCGGATACTACTCATGATTCTCTCCTTGGGAAGGAACGCGTTTCAGAAAAATTGGTCAACTCAGAAGGGATAAGTATACTACTATTTAGTGATTTTGTCAAGATAGACGTAATGGTTCAATAGCTTGGAAACACCCAAGCTATGTATATGCCATACACATCAAACCCAAAGATGCCGCACGTCAGAATGGACGCGGTTAAATTAATTAGGAGTGGTTGGAGTTATCGCAAGGTGGCAAACCACACCGGATACCCAATCGGAACACTGTCTAAATGGATGAAGAAAGCAGAGTTGTATGGTGGTCTTTGGATACCCACCAATAGTTCAAAACCTTTTCATCACCCAAACGAGTTGAGTGAAGAAATAGTTGATAAAATAATTGAGCAAAGACTAAAAAGAAATAGGTGTGCGGAAGTTGTACATCAAGAGCTTGTTAGCCAAGGAGTCTTAGTGAGTTTAAGCAGTGTGAAGCGTACGTTAAGACGAAGGCATCTTCTAAAAGAGAGGAGCCCTTGGAAAAGATGGCATCAGTCCGGAGAGCGTCCTTTAGCTTCAGAAGCAGGATCTTTGGTGGAAATAGACACAATTCATATCGTGCCAAGACCAGTATTCAGATTCTATGTGTATACGTTGATTGATGTGTATTCAAGGTGGGCTTATGCCAAAGCGTTAGAGAGAATGAACACACATAAAACACTCTCTTTTGTCCGAGAGGCGCAGAGGATATCTCCGTTCAAATTCGAAACTTTGCAATCTGATCACGGACCAGAATTTTCTACGTACTTCAGTGAACAAATTGGTCTGCCACACAGACATATTAGAGTACGAAAACCTAACGACAATGCACATCTGGAACGATTCAATCGGACACTGCAGGATGAATGTCTTAATCGTGTTTATCCCTCAGTGAAGAATTATCAGAAAGCTATAAATGAATACTTACCTTACTACAACAACGAACGACTGCACCTCGGTTTAGACCTGAAAACACCCCGAAACCGTTTCCAAGCTATTGACCAGAAAACGGTGTGTCGTCCTGCATTCTATCCACAACTGCAACATCCCGCCCAAATCAATAAGGACACCCCCTCTGTCCGTATAATGGATGATATTCGACCATCACCATTAA
>Ga0247842_10000373_pt1 | contig 96041 bp, 79 predicted proteins | sample LaCruzMarch2015__3_FD_192411 | JGI IMG/M metagenome (GOLD analysis project Ga0247842, IMG submission 192411) | Freshwater microbial communities from meromictic Lake La Cruz, Castile-La Mancha, Spain - LaCruzMarch2015_19m | ecosystem: Environmental > Aquatic > Freshwater > Lake | place: Spain... | reverse complement strand
CTGAAATTTGCCTTGAGTTGAGGGGGTCTGTTTTTAAAAGTGCAAAATAAATCAACAATATGCCTGATTTTCTGACAGTTTCAAATCAACAACATGGAAATCAGGTTTTAGTCGGATAATAGTGTTATTTTATATGAAAATTGGAGATATGAAGGAAGCATTGCTAAATTATATTCATTATACCGATTTTCATCGTAAACTAATTGAAGATCAAAACGATAATGAGATTAAAAAACTTGAAGCCAACCGTCAAATCAGGCAAGCTGAAATTAGAACCGATTTATTAAAGAAGGAAAATGAGGTTCAAAGTTTACAATATCACAATAGTAAGATTCAGACAATTCTGCTTGAAATTATATTTCTTTTTGCTCTTTTAATAGTGTTATTAATCTATTTTCTTCGAAAAAAGAACCTCGAATCAAGGTTAGAATTGCTGGCTTTAAATAAGCAATTGAAATTTGATATTAAAGAACGGATCCGCGCAGAGAAACAACTTCGTGAAAGCGAAGAATTGTACCGCTTTCTTGCCGAACACTCAGGAGATGTAATATCACATCTCGATAGTAATTTCAACAGGAAATACATCTCTCCTTCATCTACAAACCTGTTTGGATATGAATTAGATGAATTACTAGTTCAAAAACCAACATATTTAATAGATCCGCTCGACATTGAATCGGTAAAAACAACTTTTACCACTATGATCAGATCGAAGGAACCAGGACATTTTATATATAGAATTATTCCTAAGGATGGAAATAAACTGTGGATAGAAACCAATGTCAATCCATTTTTCGATCAAAAAACCGGTGAAGTAAAAGAATTTCTATGCGTTCTCAGAGATATTTCTGAACAGAAACATCATGAAGAGGCGATTGCAAAAAATGAACGACAAAAAGAGATTTTACTAAGGGAGATTCATAACCGGGTCAAAAATAACTTCGCTGTTCTTATCAGTTTAATGGATATCCAAAAGGAAATTGGTCAAGAAATTTTATTGAGCCAGTCGATGATAGAGCTCCAACTCCGCGTCCGTACTATGTCACTTGTTCATGAACAACTTTATATGATGGACAATCTTCGAAAAGTTCAGTTGGATCAATATCTTCTGACCTTGATAAATATTATTTCCAACGCTTATAAAAATAATCGTATAACCATTGATACCGATCTTAATGAATGTTTTAGTGATATTGAGTTGGCTTTACCCCTTGGTCTGATCGTTAATGAATTACTTACCAATGTCTTTAAATATGCATTCCCGGGAAATATGTCGGGAAATGTCCGGGTAACCTTGCAACGATCAATAAGAGATGAAGAACATCAAAGTTCAGGAGAAACCATTTGGGAATTGACTGTCAGCGATAACGGAATTGGCCTTCCTGAATTTTATACTGATGATCCGAAATCTGGTATGGGATCGCAGATTATCCGTATTCTTGTCGACCAGATTGAAGCCCAACTTGATGTTGTGAACCGGCAAGGAGCAAATTTTACACTGACTTTTTCGAATTTATTTGAACCAATAACGAAAACCACATCATTAAAAACATCCAAGGAAGGTCTTTAATAAAATTCAGACGGAAATGAGAGAAAAAGAAAATATTACGTTTATTGGTGCCGGTATGATCGGCACTGCTCTTGGTAACATACTGGCGGAAAGCGATTCTGGAAATGTCATACTTCATTCGATAGAAAAAGATGTCGTTAAATCCATCAACGAGACACATATCAATACCAAGTATTTCCCAAGCCTTCATCTTCATTCATCTCTGAAAGCCACAACCGATCTTCGCAAACTACATACTTCAAATATTATTTTTCTTGCTATTCCTTCCGTTGTGCTTCTTGAATATTTAAAAGGAATACATCAACATATACCCCCTAAAGCCATCCTTGTAAACCTGGCAAAAGGTTTCGGTACAAGACACAAGACCCTCGTCGAATGCCTGAAAGAGCAATTCCCCAATCCACTATGTACACTTAAGGGGCCGAGTTTTGCCCGGGAAATTATTAATCGGTTGCCAACTGGATTTACATTGGGGTATGATAGCAAAACGTATGAACCTTATAGTCATAGTTTTAACAGAGATCCATCAGATGCCGGGGCGATATCTCCCATTCCTGACCGGATTACCAACTTGTTCAAAGAAACTAACATACACCTGGATTATACCAACGATATCCTGGGTGTGGAGATTCTTAGTATCCTGAAGAATATTTTTGCCATCGCATTGGGTATCGTCGATGCCCATTTTAATTCTCTGAATCTTCGTTTTCTGGTTTTGACAAAAGCATTCCGGGAGATGCGACGGGCGTTGATCTATTTTGGCGGGATGGAAGATACTTTATTCAATTATTGTGGTTATGGCGATTTTACCCTGACTGCCCTGAACGATCTGAGCCGTAACCGTACGCTGGGATTATTGATTGGGAAAGGATTTTTCACCGAACATGTTTCCCATGAACTAGTGCTTGAGGGCCGCACTGCTCTTAGTATCTTCTATGAAGAGATCTCTGTAAAGATGAATGTAGAACAACAATTTCCAATTATCGCCGAACTCTACCGGATATTCAACAATACATACGACATTTCTACCTTTGTCAATAATATACTGAATATCGAAGAACCCTGATTTTTTCGTATATTTGCAATTAATTTCCTTGGGGTTGACCGGTTTTGACAACAGGGAAGTGGAATGGTAAGCATGCCGAGCTTTCGTGAACCGATCTCGTTAAAAATCAGTTCTCACAGCCAATAAATGGCGACAATTATTCTTACAGACTGGCTGCTTAATTTTAGAAATTAAGCGCGTCTTGTCTCCCGGGAAACCTTTCTCAACGGTGTTCCGGATGAGGCATCGAAAAAGTTGAGATAGTCCGGAATGGTTCCCGCATTACGGGCGAAAAAAACGGGATTACGGTTTCGGTGGGCTTGCCTTTGACCAGCCGGATCCCGACAATCAACCAAGGGCTAAGCATGTAGAAAGCGATTTTACTGCCTGTCTGGACGAGGGTTCGAATCCCTCCAACTCCACCAGGTTTAATAAACAAATATGGAGCAATATTCCATATCTTTTATCAAACCTAAGGTTTTAAGGGCTTTTATGGAATTTGCGTTCAATAAATAAAAGCCTGGTTTCCGTCTGAGTTTGGCAAAATGTTTCACAAATGCTTCACAAAACATAATGCCAAATGAATCCTAATTATAAAATTTTCCTCAGATCCGATTATCCCAAAAAAGACGGATCAATTTCGGTTTATCTCAGGGTAATTATTAACCGAAAGAAAAAAGACTATGCTCTTGGCATATCGATTTTTGAACCAGAAAAATTCTGGGATCCCAAAACCAGACATATCAAGCGTTGCTCGTGGGTAAACCAAAACTATGTAAATGGAGTTATTGAAGATGCAGAAATAAGGACCGGGGATATTTTCAGGGATATAAAAAAAACAAATCACCCACTAACCTTGGATGAATTCGACAGACGGTTTAAAAATCCCATAGAAATAAAGGATTCTTTTTACGCTTACGCCGAAAAGGAGATTGAGCATTTACGAAAAATGAACGCTTCATCAGAAACAATCCGCTCTTATAAGTCCTATATAACAAAACTGAAAAAATACCGTGCAAATCTCACCTTTGGAGAGATCACCAGGGATTTGGTGGTTAAGTACCATGAGTATATGATCGGACTTGGTAATGGTGTCAACACTTGCCACAAGTCCCTGGCCTTTTGTAGGATGATTATCAAGAGAGCTACAAGGGATAAAATCGTTATCATGGAAAACCCCTTTGAGAATTATAAATTGACGAGGCAACCAGGAAAGAGAGACTATTTAACAACAGAAGAGATAGAAAGACTTGAAGATCTTTATCATTCCGGAACCCTTACCAAAGGTCTTGAAAATGCATTGAGATGCTTTTTATTTGTCTGTTATAATGGGCTACGATACAGGGATGCAAAAAAACTCAAGCATTCTGATATTAAAAAAGAGAGCCATAATGGAACAGAAAAATCAATGATTAGGATCACTCAACACAAAACCGATCAACCAGTTTGTATTCCAGTGATCAATAAAGCCGAGAAACTTATAAAAGAAGGGTTTCAGGAACAGGCTGTCATGAAAATGCCATCAAATCAGGTCATTAACAGACATTTAAAAACCATTGCAAAGCAGGCTAAAATAGATAAAAGATTAACATTTCATGTAGGCCGGCATTCATTTGCCGTGGCGGGAATTTCTTTAGGGATCCCAATAGAGGTGGTCAGTAAACTATTGGGTCATACTGATTTAAAGACTACCCAAATTTATACTAAAATCATTGAAGATATTAAAGTTAGATATATGGAGCGGTTTGATACTTTATTATAAATATCAAATTTCTTCACACCCCCATAAAATGTGTTTCCATATTATCAAATTTAAATGCCAGCAAACAGAAGGTATCAAATGCCAGTACTACGAAATATTGGGATCACCTGGTGACCCCAAATAACAACGCACAAGCCTTTAGCCGCCTGTTTATAGTCAGGGCATTAATCTGGATAGTTATGTCTGCTATAAATTTCAATTTTAGCACCATAACGATTAAAAATTTGTGATACAGCTTGTATAGCGAAATCATCAGTTTCGACAATAATTTTATTCTTTTCGGGGTGCATAGGATATAGGTAATTAAAATCTTCTCCTGCGCTTGGATTGAGATACACTTTATGTTTGTCCATTATTTCTCTGAACGCCTCTGAATATGGATAATCAGGGTCATCTATAAACTTTGATTTACAATCAAGTAATTCATTAAAAGCTATTGCCGCATCTTGAGCATCCTTGGAGGTTTTGAACTTTCCGATAATTCTAAGTTTATCAGAATGGTCGCTTGAAAATGATTTCCAGATTTTCATGTCGCTAAATTTAATTGTGATTAAAATATTTCAAATAATTCTCAATATCAAAAATATTTTCAATATAAATCCCATGTTTATCATATGAATGTTTCTTTATCTTCCTATCTGCTGAAATATGAATGAAAGAAAACTCTTTTTTGACTTCTGTTTCCAAATAATTTGTTGATAGATAATTAGACGCATCATATGTGATGTTAATTTGAATTTTGTTTAAATATTTAGTTACCATCCCTTCAAGATTTTTCCAATCTTGAGAGTTTAACTGAAATATCCCGTTTTTGTGCTCGGGAATTAATAGTACATCAAAAGCGCCAATTTCAATGCCTAACTTAATGATATTCTCAACATCAACAATAGCATAAGGATTAACAATAATATTAATTCCAAAAGGGATAATATTTTTCAATAATTTAATATTATAAACAACATTGCTCAGACTATTTCTTTTAACAATGCTGTATTTTGGCTCTAATCCATCAATTGAGAATCTGATTGAAGAAACATTTCCTGCAATTTTCGATACTATTTTCTCATTAATTAGCAGGCCATTTGTTGTAATATTGATACCCAATCCAGTGTTGCCCCATAGCCATAAGATTAAATCAACTAATCCGGGATAAAGAAATGGTTCGCCGCCCCCAATTGATAGCTCCAGCGTTCCTAATTTATCAAATTTGGTTGCAATACTTTTAATAAACTCAGCAGGTAGTGAATAACTATTTTTTGGTGCATAACAATAATGACAATTCAGATTGCATCGATTTGTAATGGCTAAACTTAGTGTTCTTGGAGCTGGTGAAACTAAGTTGTCTGGGAAAGAATATTCATTCATCAAAATATGAATTCCACTTACTCTGTTGAAGAAATGAAGGCCACTATATTCAATTCTTGTTTTCAACTTTCTCCATGTTAAGATGTCTTGACTAACGCACTGCTTGCAGCCGAAGTGTGGGCTTTACTTGTTATTTCGTTTACCTATGTTCTTCACCTACAGACCTGGTGATCGTATGCTGCCGAGATCCACCCGCATTGCGCGCTGCCGGCTTGTTGGCAGATGTTAACAAATTCCCCTTTTCTTTAGATCCCCAATTAATTCATTTACTGTTTTAATACACAACGAAAACAAATCCTGTGCTTCATCACTTGTATAGGTGTTCTGAGGGTGTTGTGTTGGATTTCTATAATATTTTCGTAAACTACGAATATTGATTATCAGTTGTTCAGCTGGTTCAGGGCTAATTGCTCCCGCCGAAATCGCGCTAACAATCCCCGTTTCAAAAGTCCCCCATGTATCTGTTTCGGTTGGGGTGATTACTAAAATTTTTTCATAATACATTTTCAAAACATCTTCTGTCCCTCTAAGAGAATGGAAGGCACAAGCAGTATACCTATCGTAAGCTAGACACTTGCCACTTTCTTCGAAATCATATTGGGCAATTGTCGGCAAAATTGTAAATGTTGTCTTAGAAAAAAGTTGATGGATATTACCTAATAAGATTTCGTTTGAATATCTTTTATCATCGAGTAAATATGCAATCTTAGTGTTTAACTCAGCATCAAGAGTCAAATCAACTTTCCTTAATTTTCCTAGCATACCGCTCCAGAATGGTTTATCTACTTTTTCATCCTTCGTCTTTCGGCTTTTTGCAAGTTTTTGCAATTTTTCTAAATCTGGAATTAAGCCTAGGAGTTTTATACTCGAAACGGTGACAATCAAATTTAAATCTCGAATAAAATCAAGATATCGTTTGACATCAGGAAATAATTGAGAATTTGTTTTATTTGTTTGATCACTAAGGAGTAAATTGTAGTTAAACCCGAATGAATAGTAATCGTAAATTTTAATCTGTTTCATATTTCTGGTTTTTCAATTGTTGTACAGATTATATACCCGAAACGCACCAATATTATACTGCTAAAATACAAAATAATACTCAAAGTATTACTAATTAGGAATTTAAACTTATAACCCTGGCCAGGGTAAACGATCTCAATCCTGACGTCAGAAGGGATCCATCTGTTCAAATAAGGCCAGCCAAGGGCCTGAAAATCCCTAAACGAGTGAAAAGATTAAGGCCTGATCAGCGGACCGGCCGGATGAATTTAAGAATCTGATTCAGCTGCAGGGGGGCAATCCTTGGAATGTACTATTTAATACGGAAAGAGATGGATCCATAACAAAGGGGCCTACTCAGGATTTTTTCCTTTTAATCTCGGAAAGATACTTCCTGGCTTTTCGCTTTTGAACATCGAAGGATTTTATGAGATATTTCTTCTGAAACTCCAGGTTTTTCAAATCCTGGTGAATCTCAATCCTGGAAAACGGTGATCTCTGTTTTTTGAGCCTTTTCAATCCTCCTATATCTTTATCTATTTCCGTGATCCTGGTAAAGATCCTTATTGCCTCGAGATCTCCGGCTTTTGCCTCATCGAGGATGAAGGTCAATAGGTCTATCTCTTTTTGCAATGTCTTTCTTGTTTTAATATGCATTGTCTTTTATGTTAAAATAGCAATATTGGTTCAAAATATGTCAAAATCCGGGGTTAATTTCAAGGTCGTTTTTTCCCGTTTTTTCTTTTTTCGCTGACACTGTGTCGGTTAGCGAAAAAAGGGAAAACGGTTTTAGATTTCATGTATACCTGAAATTATTACAAGTTAACCCTTGATTCACATTACTTATTACTTTTTAGTATTTTTTTCCAAATATCATTAACTTAACAAATATTTTCTATACTTTTATCAAATATTATCATAAGATTTTATAAATTAGCTTATTTGAAGTACAAATTTTAGAAAATCTCTAATTTATAATATTGAAAATAGATTTTTCATCAGACATTTATTCATTTTATTTAATTTCGTGGGGTTAAATATTGTTAGCATGTTGATAAACAGCAAGAAAATTCAAAAACACCAAAATTGTCAATAAGATTCCTTACAATCATTGGAATTTCCCTTCTTTATCCTATCATTTTTCTTTTTGGTAAGGATGTGATTAATCTAACTACTAAAAAAGAATTCCTAAAATCACTACCTTCAAATCATGTTTTCATTAAAAACAAAGGTCAAATCATTGACCAGGATTATAAACCCAATCCTGTGATTCTTTGCCCTCTGAGTCTGCCAGAGATGAATGCCCAATTAAATATTACTTTTACCAATCGACCTCAAAACATTATTATCGATAGCCGGAAACCTTTTATCAGAAGTCTGAATTTAAATCATATCGGCTTTAAATTCTTTAACTCCGATCATTTCTGCCTGGCTGGTTTAGCATTTTCTTCGGCTAATATTGCATCAACTGAATACCAACAGTCGAATTTTGGCGGAGGCGGAAATGAACCATTTTTAGAGAAGGCTAATCATCCTGATACAAATGGTTGCCCTGCTTTATCTCCAGCACAATTTGATATTACTATAATGCCTTCTTCAGTGAATATTGGATTCATCGCACCAGATACAACTTGCACGGGTAATACCATAAATATTCTAAATACTACCACGGGAGGAACCACTTATTACTGGAATTTCTGTTCCGGTAATACAAATTCTGATCCTTCGGGTGTTAACATCGGAAATCCGGGAAGTCTCCTTGATATTCCGACTTATCTTACTCTTGTAAAGCAAGATAATGAATGTTTTTCATTCATCAGTTGTCAGCAGACAGGGATTGTACGATATTACCACGGAGGGAGTTTTAAAAATAATCCAATCAGTTGGACTGCCCTGGGAAAATTTGGAATACTTGATTTCGACGAGGAAGGGATCCAAGTAAAGTATGACAATGGTCAGTGGTATGGTTTCGTCAATAGTGACACTACGATCATTAAGTTAAATTTTGGCACTTCTTTATGGAATACACCGACTGCAATAAATTTAAATATCTCTCATGTATTCAATATGACGCATGGTCTGGCCATTATAAAGGAGGGGGAAACCTGGCTGGGGTTTGTCACATGTTCCTTTGAGAATAAAATATATCGTTTGAATTTTGGAAATAATCTTTCAAATAACACGCCGGTTTTAGAGGATCTTGGTAATCCATCTGGATTTATTTCCCCTGGTGCTATCTATATCGTAGAGGAAAATTCTATATGGTATATGATTATTAGTGCGGGTGGGAATACTCTATCAAGGCTTGTTTTTGGTAATTCTTTGTTAAATATACCTACTGGACAGAATCTTGGTAACCCGGGGGGATTCAACCAACAGAGCGCATTAACTATTCTCCGCGATTGTGAATCGACAAGTGGTTATTTTTGTAATTATCTTGTTAACGGTCAACTTGGTAAATTGACTTTTCCTTCTGGGGTGACAGGTTCCGTTACCGGACAGATACTGGGGAATATCGGATCTTTAAATAGACCACACAGTTTTTCCGAAATTTTCAGGTTGAATGATACGTTGTATGCTTATATCACCAACCGTGGAAATGGGACACTGACCCGCCTGACTTTTCCGCCTTGTACCAATTCCACCATCCAATCATCGACACAATATACACCACCGCCTTTTTCATATAATTACCCGGGCACATATAATATTCGTCTTTTTGTTGATGAAGGCTTGCCGACACAGGAAAGCATTTGCAAACCAGTTGTTGTAATGGATCCACCCTCCGTGAATTTAGGAATTGATACTTCAATATGCCCGGGAACCTCAAAGATACTGGATGCTGGAGCCGGATTCAGCAATTATCTTTGGTCGACGGGACAGATGACAAGAACAATTATTGTCTCCACTCCAGGCAGATACTGGGTGAATGCAACCCGTTGGGGATGTACAGCGACCGATACGATTTTCATCACTTTTTTTAACGTCCCTGTGATTACTTTAGGCCCTGATACTATAATATGCGCAGGGTCGAATATCACTTTTGATGCAGGAACCTGTAGCAGTTGTACTTATCAATGGGCAAATCTTACAACCGGGCAAATGAATATCGGAACGGAACAGACATACACTACCGGGAAAGCCGGAGAATATATGGTCAGTGTTAACAGTTCTAATAATTGTATCGGTAGAGATACCATTCAATTAAGTATAGCACCAGTTCCGATTGTAACAAATGCTCCGGCATCTAAAACGATCTGCTCAGAGGACTCAACCAACATCGTGTTGACTTCAAATATTCCGGGAGCTAACTTTTATTGGACCGCTTCGCTCACTTCCGGATATATCACAGGCTTTAGCCCTGATTCCGGGTTAGTGATCAACCAAATTTTAATTAATTATAATTCAACCCCAGGAGTGGTTACCTATAATATCACTCCGAAAGCAGGAAGTTGTATTGGCACACCCTCGGATTATGAAGTTAAGGTGAATCCCGTTGATTCCATCAATATTTCAATTGCTATCTCTGCAAATAATATCTGTGCGGGTGATTCGGTAACAATAATCGCATTACCTGTAAACGGTGGAACAAGCCCATCCTATCAATGGAAAGTTAATGGAATGGGTGTTGGAACCAACAGTCCTTACTATACATACACCCCGTCCGATGGCGATCTTGTAAATTGTGAATTGACTTCATCGGAATCATGCACAGTCAATAATCCATCCACATCGAATATCATAACGATGGTTGTCAACCCTAACCTACCGATAAGCGTTTCGATATCAACTTCATCAAACCCGGTATGTGCGGGAACATCTGTTACGTATACAGCAACACCAACAAACGGAGGAACAATCCCAGCCTATCAATGGAAAGTGAATGGAATGGATTCCGGAACCAACAATTCGACTTATACATTCGCCCCTTTAAATGGTGATCTTGTTTCCTGTGTTCTTACCTCATCAGAACCTTGCACATCTAATAATCCGGCAACAAGCACCCCAATTTTAATGGTTGTTGAAGATTATTTTCCTGTAGGAATTGCGATAGATGCATCATCAAATCCTTCCTGCCAAGATAGTTCGGTTACATTTATAGCAACATCGAATAATGGTGGAAGTACACCTTTTTATCAATGGAAGGTAAACGGAATTGATGTCGGAACCAACAGTCCAACTTATTCTTATGCCCCTGCAAATAATGATATTGTTTATTGTTATTTGACTTCCAATCTACTTTGTACCACAAACAACCCTGCAACAAGCAATACTGTGACCATGAGTATCACTGACAATTTACCTGCAGGTGTGACAATTGTTGCCAATCCAAACCCATTTTGTCCGGACAATGCTGTAAATTTTATTGCAACACCTGTAAACGGAGGAATAACTCCGGTATATCAGTGGAAAGTAAATGGGGTTGACACAGGTACCAATTCCCCTGGCTTTTCATTTTCTCCCCACCCCGGGGATAGTATATGGTGTACAATGACCTCAAACCTTTCCTGTATTTCAGGTAACCCGGCAATATCAAGTAAGATCGCCATGATTGCTTTTCCTGCCCCGCATGTAATTTTCAGCCGTTGTTTTGACAGCATCACAACAATCAATGCAAAACCCATACAATTAAAAGGGGGTATCCCTTTAGGCGGAACATATTCCGGTGTGGGAGTTAATTCAACAACGGGTGTATTTACACCTTTAGTGGCCGGGATCGGAACAGTAACGCTTACTTATTTATACACCAATGTTACTTTATGCAGTTCAAGCGATTCTAAGACGATCGTAGTTCGATCCGATCCTTCCTTTACCTGCGGTAATAACCTGATCGATATCAGGGATGGCAATGTATATCCTACCGTTCAAATTGGTTCACAATGTTGGATGGACGCAAACCTGAATTATGGAACAATGATCTTGTCATCATCACACCAAAGGGATAATTGTATCCCCGAAAAATATTGCACCAATGATCTGGAGGCAAACTGTCAGATAGGAACTGCAGTTTACCAATGGGATGAGCTCATCCAGTTTGATGTTACTGTCGCTTCACAATATCAGGGAATTTGTCCACCGGGATGGCATATCCCTTCGGCCAATGACTTTCAGACCCTAATTGATGCCAACCAGGGAAACAGCCGTGCCGGTACTTTTTTAACTGACCTTTACCTTATTCCACGAGGATTCGATGCTCTGTTAAAAGGGATGGCATACCTAAACACCACCTGGGCATTTACATCATCCGAAACACCTTCAGGAACTCTCCTATGGACTTCCACTCCGGGTTCAGGAAATAAAATCATCACCCGGGGAATGAATAACAGAAATCAGAGTGTATCAATGTACGAAACCAGTAAGGCAAATGCATTTTCTGTAAGATGTCTTAAGGATTAATTAATGCGAAATCCTTCTGTTGATTCAAATACTTTTACTGCCACCAAATTTGCAAACAACTTTACACAACAACATTCGGGATGAAAAGAATTTAACTTGCTCTTCGTTTTTAATTCTTCTAATAAATTTACTGAAGTTTTTTCTTGCCTCCTAAGAGACATGAAGAATCTGAAAATTTTTAATTAAATTTTTGTATTCTTCCTAACATCCTCAGCCGTGATTTTCAAATCACAAAGGATGGTCATCCTCTCGATTACATTTTTCAACTCCCGGATGTTTCCGCTCCAGGAGAGTTTCTTCAGTTCTTCAATAGCATCTTCCGTAATTTCAGGCTTAGCTTTTCTTTGAATGAGACAATATTCATCAAGAAAATAATCAACCAACAATGGGATATCTTCAATCCGTTTATTCAAGGGTGGAACATCGATAATGATGACACTTAACCGGTGATAGAGGTCTTCGCGGAAAGTCCTACGCATGATCTCATCTTTCAGGTTTTTATTGGTGGCTGCTATGATACGCACATCCACTGGGATTTCTTTTTCGCCGCCAACCCTGAATATCTTATTTTCCTGTAAAACCCGAAGTACTTTTGATTGCGCTGAAAGACTCATATCTCCGATCTCATCAAGAAATATTGTTCCACCATTTGCCTGCTCAAAATCGCCTTTGTGTTGCTTTATAGCTGAGGTAAAGGAACCTTTTTCATGACCGAAAAGGTTACTTTCAATGAGTTCGGCTGGGATAGCGGCACAGTTGACTTCAATAAACGGTCCTTCTGCGCGACGACTGAGGAGGTGAAGACGACGAGCCACCAGCTCTTTACCGGTTCCGTTTTCACCGGTTATCAAAACCCTTGCATCGGTGACAGCTACTTTTTCTATCATCTCTTTGACCCTTTGAATCGCTTCCGAATTGCCTACCATCTCGGAGAGTCCATTGATCCTTTGCTGTAAATGTTTTGTTTCAAGAATAAGGTTCCGTTTATCAAGGGCATTTCGTAGCGTGATCAGTAAACGATTCAGGTCAAGAGGCTTGGAGATATAATCAAAGGCTCCCTTTTTAATAGCCTCAACAGCAGTATCAATAGTGCCATGACCTGAGATCATAATAACAGGAACATCGGCAGATGCATGGACCTGGGTAAGCACTTCTATCCCATCCATTTTTGGCATCTTGATGTCACAAAGGATAGCGTCATATTTATTTTCTTTCAGCAACCTTAGCCCTTCAATTCCATCCGATGCATCATCGACAACGAATTTTTCATATTCCAAAATCTCCTTCAGGGTATTCCGGATGTTTTTTTCATCATCGATAACTAAAATCCTTGACATAACTCTCTTCTTTGTTCCAAAGGTAAAGAATGTTTCGGTAATTTTACACTCAGGTCTCTGCTTATTGGGATCTTGATCATTATGTTATTAAATCAATATGTCACCGGGAAATTGAAGATAATTATTGGAAGAGGTTTGTTATTCATTCTTCCTACTTTATTCTTAATATTTTATTTGATCAATTCCGTATCCGGTCAGAATATTTTATCTGATCCCTTGAAATACGCCTGGGCCGGAGGATTAAACTCCTGCCAGTTTTGCGCCATCGACCTTAACCTCGACGGGATCAACGATCTGCTTGTCTTTGACCGTCATGGGAACCGTAAACTTACTTTCATCAACTCAGGAACTCTTAATACTATTGATTATATCTTTTCACCTGAATATGCGAAAAAGCTTCCGGAATGTCAAAATTGGATTATCACAACTGATTATAACTGCGACGGGAAAGAGGATATTTTTACTTATTCAATGGGAGGAATCCGGGTCTATAAAAATGTTTCAGACACTTCCCTCCGGTTCCAATTGGTGACCGATATGTTAAAATCATTTTATTACACCAGCTACATCGGAATTCTTGTAACCTCTGTTGATTATCCCGCAATCGCCGATCTCGATGACGATGGCGACCTTGACATCCTGACCTTCTTTGGACTTGGATCCTATGTTGAGTATCATAAGAATTTATCAATGGAGAAATTTGGAAATTGCGATAGCCTCGATTATCGTCTGACAGACCACTGCTGGGGAAAGTTTAAAGAGAGTGAGGGGGGAAACCAGATCACCCTGAATGCTATTTGTCCATATAAAGCACTATCCCAAGAATCAGGTTTAAATTCCCAAACAAGTCTCCTTTCACTATCAGGCGACCCGGGAATGGCAATAAAAAATCCGCTTCATACAGGCTCGACCATGCTTGCGGTTGATCTGAATGGCGATGGGGTGAAGGACCTTCTTCTGGGAGATGTGGATTATCCTAATCTGATTGCGCTGACTAATGGAGGAACAAAAGATACGGCTTTCATGATAGCTATTGATACTGCTTTTCCATCAAACTCTTCTCCGATCCGGTTGTTTTCTTTTCCGTCAGCCTCTTTTTTTGATCTCGACAATGATGGAATTAACGACTTGTTGATCTCCCCTTTCGATCCGGGTTTCTTTGTTTCAGAAAATACAAAAAGTATTTGGTTCTATAAGAATAGGGGAAGTAATTCCAATCCGGTCTTTGAATTCCAAACCGACTGTTTTCTTCAGGGAGAGATGCTTGATTTCGGATCGAATTCTTTCCCGGTTCTTTATGATTTCACCGGGGACGGATTGCTGGATCTCTTTGTCGGAAACTACGGTATTTATGATTCGTCCTGGTACTATCAGGCAATGTTGCATTCATCGTTTACCGCCAGGATCACCTATTATAAGAATGAAGGTAGTATAACCGCTCCCATGTTCCGGAAAATCACCGATGATTTGGCAGATATTGCCGGTCTTCACCTTAAGGCTGTCTATCCGGCTTTTGGGGATATCAATTCGGATGGAAAACCAGAATTGATTATTGGAAATTCCGATAGTTCCCTGATTTATTTCGAAAATAAAGGTTTTATCGGCAATATCCCTGAATTTGGTTCTCCTCAATTTGACTACCAGCATATCCGTGGAGATGTTTTTAATACCCCTCAGCTTTTTGATCTGAATAAAGATGGATTGCTTGACATGATCCTGGGTGGAAAAAAAGGAAAATTGACCTATTTCAGAAATAATGGTGCTGCGGCTCTTCCTTTATTTCAGTTTGTTACTGATTCGTTGGGCAGGATCAATGTAACTAATTATAATATTTCTTATGATGGACTAAGCACTCCGTTTTTTTTTCGGGATGATTCCCAAACGACACATCTGGTTGTCGGTTCGGAAGAGGGGAAAATTCATTATTTTACACAGATTGATGACAATCTTGAGGGAAGATTCAAAGAATCTGACTCCTTGTTCAGTCTGGTCGGTAGTAAACCCGACACTTTTGCCGACGGCTGGCGATCTTCTATCACATTGGGACATCTGAGCAGTCCAACCCTGTTCGATCTCATCACCGGAAATTTCTCAGGAGGATTGAAATATTTCAGCAGTATGATCGCTCCGGGAATTTTTCAAGAACCATCTGAAAATTCATTCCCGCTGATAATTTATCCGAATCCCGCAAATGATATTGTTACCATTGAAATTCCTTCAACCATCGCCCGACAAACAATTCGGCAACCGGGATTTAAAAAAATAAAAATCGATGATCTTTTCGGACGCAATGTAATGGAGCTTTCTACCTCGGAAAGAATCAAAATTTCCGTTAAAGATCTTCAGACAGGAATCTACTTGATTCGCTGGGGTTTCTCTTCTCAAAAGCTCATCATTTTCCATCGCTGATGGATCTCTTTAGTTACGGTTGATTCGTTTTTGTTTTTCAGACCGGAAGTATTTTTATCCGGTTCCTTCCTGAATAAAACATCCATAGGATAATATCTTGATTTTTAAAATCAATTTTATTGCTGATTATCTGCAGTTTAAATACTAAGAAATGGATAATGAATATTCGTTGTGAAAAAAGTTATTAACAAGTGGAGGAAGGTGGAGCAAAGTGGAGAATTTTGTTTATATTTACAACCGTAAAAGATGTGAACGTGTTAAAAACGAATTTCATCGGAGAATTTGAATGCAGGGTTGACGAGAAAAGCCGTATAATCTTACCATCCGGACTGAAGAAGCAAATTTCGCAGGATGCTCAGGAAAGGTTTGTCATCAACCGTGGTTTTGAGGATTGTCTTGTACTCTACCCCATGAATGTTTGGAAGGACACCACTGAGCAAATCAATAAGCTCAATCTATATGTTCAAAAGAACCGCAATTTTGTAAGGCTTTTCTATAACGGGGCCACCGAGTTAGCCCTTGATAGCCAGAACAGGCTATTATTACCAAAGTCATTGCTGGGCTATGCCGGGATCGAAAAAGAGATCATTCTGTTTGCCTATTCCGATCGGATTGAAATATGGAATAAAGAAAAATACCGGCAATTGTTTTCGGTTGAGCCTGACGGTTTTGCACAACTAGCCGAGGAAGTGATGGGAAAACAGGAAAAAACCCAAACCGTTGATGATGTACCATAGGAGTGTCCTGCTCGATGAAACCATTAAGGCCTTAACTATTCGGCCGGAGGGTATTTACGTCGATGCCACTTACGGGGGAGGCGGTCACTCGAAAGCTATATTGGAAACCTTATCCGGAGGAAAACTGGTAGCATTTGATCAGGATGAGGAAGCAATTAAAAATAAAATCGATGATCCACGACTGATCATGATCAATAATAATTTCCGTTATCTGCGCAATCTTCTCAAATTATACAACCTCTATCCGGTTGATGGAATTCTGGCTGATCTTGGAATTTCCTCCCATCAGATCGATCAACCCGAACGTGGCTTTTCAACCCGCTTTGATGGAAATCTTGATATGCGGATGGATCGGAGGAAAACACAAACAGCACAGGAGATCGTAAATAAATATTCCGAAGAAGAACTTACTGAATTGTTCCGGAATTACGGTGATATACGCAATGCAAGCCGGCTTGCTTCGCTGATTGTAAAAACCCGTAAGAAAAACCACATTGAAACTACGCAAAATTTGAAGGATATTTCCTGTACCTGCGCTGAAAGAGGAAAAGAAAATAAGTACCTGGCCCAGGTTTTTCAAGCACTACGGATTGAAGTAAACCAGGAGATTCCCTCCCTGAAAGAATTCCTGAAGCAGGCTTCCGATGCCCTTAAGCCCGGAGGAAGGTTAGTAGTTATCGCCTACCACTCCCTGGAAGATAAATTGGTTAAAAATTATTTCAGATCCGGAAATGATGCTGGAGTGATCCGGAAAGATTTTTACGGGAATATACTATCTCCCTTGAAGGTTATTTCGCGAAAAGCAATTGTTCCGGGAGATGAAGAAATTATGGAAAACAGCAGATCGCGCAGCGCCCGATTACGTGTTGCTGAAAAAGTTGGATGATGGAAGAAGAACAAAATATATCGGACAACACGACTCCCGCCGGAGCAATTGTGGATCAGTCGGAACCCGTTAAAAAAACCAGGAAGGGAAGGAAACGGGTTCAGGAATTTCTTGCTGGCGATTACCTTTCCAGGGAATGGGTCATCGGGAATCTTCCCTACCTCCTGTTTGTGACGATCCTGGCTATTCTTTATATAGGAAATACATACTATGCAGAAAAGACATTTCAGGAAACCGAACATTTAAAATCTGAATTGAAAGAGTTGCGATACCAGTTTATCACAACCAAATCGGCATTGATGTTTCAAAGCAGGCAATCTAAAATCAGCGCAAAAGCCCAGGAGTATGGTCTTAAGGAAACCTCCCTTCCGCCATACAAGATCCTTTATTCGGGGAAAAATAAAGAAAAGAAGAAGCTGGACCGGTGAAAGATATAAAAAAAGACATATTGCTGCGTGTTTACCTGGTCTATCTGGCTGTTTTCCTGTTCGGACTGATGATTCTTGGAAGGGCGATCTATATTCAGTCTTTCGAAAAATCGAAATTGATAAAAATGTCTAAGAAGCAAGAACTACATACATTTGAAGTAGATGCCATCCGTGGAAATATCTGTGCCGATGATGGAACTTTATTGGCAGTTTCGGTACCGATTTTCGATATCCGGATGGATGTGGTTACCGACTCGCTTTCCGACAGGATCTTTAACCGTAATGTCGATTCACTTTCGATCTGTCTCTCAGAACTTTTCAAAGACCGAACTGCATCCGAATACAAGGACAAACTCTGGGAAGCAAGAAGAAATAAAAATAGCTATCTCCTCATCCAACGGGATGTTATCTATCCCGACCTCGAAAAAATCCGGAAATTCCCAATTTTCCGAAGAGGAAAATATAAAGGAGGCTTAATCGTCGTTCCCCTTTACCGTCGTGAATTGCCATACCAGTCACTGGCGAAACGAACCATCGGGTATGAAAATGAGGCATCCGTGAACAAGGCATACATTGGATTGGAGGGCTCATTTACAAAATATCTCCAGGGAATCAACGGTCAGTGTCTGAAACGTCGTGTCGGCGGGGGGGCCTGGCTGCCGGTCGATCCTGATAATCAGATTGAACCGCAGAATGGAAATGATATCATTACCACCCTTGATATCGACATGCAGGACCTGGCAGAAAGTGCCTTACGAAAGGAGCTGATCGCCGACAGCGCCGATTATGGCAGTGTTATCCTGATGGAAGTAAAGACGGGATATGTGAAGGCAATCGTCAATCTCGGAAGAACAAAAGATGGTAATTATGACGAGATTCTGAATTATGCTATCCAGGACTGCGCCGAACCAGGCTCAACCTTTAAACTTGCTTCATTTCTGGTGGCGCTGGAAGACGGAAAGATCGATCTCACTACTCCAATCAACACCGGAAACGGAATGACAATGTACTCCGGAAGAAAAATGGAAGATTCGCATAAGGGAGGTTACGGAACTATTACCGCTGAACAGGTTTTTGAAAAATCTTCCAATGTTGGAACTTCAAAAATGATTTATAACGCATATGCGGCTTCCCCGCAAAAATATATTGATGGTTTATATCGGCTCGGCATCAACCGACCACTGAATCTTCAAATAAGCGGTGAGGGTAGTCCTTATATTAAAAGTACGAAAAGCAAATATTGGTCGGCATTGTCACTTCCATGGATGTCAATTGGTTATGAAGTGGCGCTTGCGCCGATTCATCTTATTTCCTTATATAATGCCGTTGCCAATAATGGAATAATGGTAAAACCATTATTCGTAAAAGAGATCCGAAAGAACGGGACAATCGTGGAACGGTTCTCTCCAGTGATAATCAATCCGCGGATTGCTTCTCCTTCGACCATCAAAAAGGCACAGCTTATGCTTCAAGGAGTCGTAGAAAAAGGAACCGCCGGAAATATCAAAACTCCGGTCTATAAGATTGCCGGAAAAACAGGGACTGCCCAGATCGCGCAGGATAACAGGGGTTACCGGCAGGGCACGAAGCAGGTAAAATACAAAGGATCCTTTGTGGGATATTTCCCGGCGGATGATCCAAAATACACCTGCATGGTGGTTATTGTAAATCCTAAAAAAGGGAAATATTACGGTGGCTCTATTTCAGCGCCTGTATTCCGGGAAATTTCCGACAAGCTATATTCACATCATTTGGATATCCTCATTCCGCTTCCTAAAGATACGATTTCTGCTTCATCCGCTTATATGCATTACAATTTGCCTAAAAACATCGCTAAAGGTACAATGCCCAACGTGACCGGACTGGGTCTGAAAGATGCTATTTATCTCTTGGAGGAACTGGGATTAAATGTTTTGGTGAATGGAAAAGGAACGGTTGTACGTCAATCTATTCCGGCAGGATATCTTATAACCAGAGGGACTCCGGTTGTTCTCGACCTGCAACTGAATGTCAAAGAAAAACCAAAAGTTCAGGCATGAAACTGTTACGTGAATTAATGAATGGATCGGTTATCACCAGGATGGTTGGTCAGCCTGAGATTTCGATCCATGGGCTTCACTATGACTCACGTGAGGTAGTGTCTGGGACCGTTTTCTTTGCAATAAATGGTACTTCTTTTGATGGTCACTTGTTCATTGGGGCAGCGATTGAAAAAGGAGCAATTGCGGTCGTCTGTGAAATCTTGCCTGAGACTTTAATTGAGGGGATATGCTACCTGGTGACTTCGGATAGCAGGAAAACAATGGGTGAAATGGCTTCCATATTCTATGATAACCCATCTGCACAAATGAAACTTATCGGCGTGACCGGGACCAATGGAAAGACAACCACAGTCACGTTGCTTTATCGTCTTTTCCGGGATCTCGGTTACGGTGTTGGATTAATCTCCACCATCCAAAACCGGATAAACGAAACTATCATTCCAGCCACACATACGACCCCCGATCCGCTCCATCTCAATGAGTTGTTCGACCGGATGGTAAAAGAGAATTGTTCCTTTTGTTTTATGGAAGTTTCTTCCCATGCCATAGATCAGCACCGGATTGCCGGATTGACCTTCAGCGGGGGGATTTTTACGAATCTGACTCATGACCACCTGGACTATCACGAAACGTTCGATGCTTACCTGAAGGCAAAGAAGAGTTTTTTTGATCATTTACCCCTTCCTGCCTTTGCTCTGACAAATAAGGATGATAAGAACGGGATGGTGATGCTCCAAAATACCTCCGCATCCAGATATACTTATAGTCTTCAGTCAATGGCCGATTTCCGTTGCAGTATCATAGAAAATCAGTTTCAAGGATTGCAACTCAATTTTGATGGACAGGATGTCTGGTTTAAGCTCATCGGGAAGTTCAATGCTTATAATCTCCTTGTTGTCTATGCAACCGCTGTACTTCTGGAGCAAGAGAGGACACAAATCCTGACTCTCCTTAGTATTATGGAACCTGTTGAGGGAAGATTCAATGCTATTCGATCGAGGGATAATATCACCGCAATTGTCGATTATGCCCATACGCCCGATGCGCTTCAGAATGTGCTGGAAACGATCAATTCGATCCGTTCCAACAACGAACAACTGATTACGGTTGTAGGCGCAGGAGGCAACAGGGATTCCGCCAAACGGCCGGTGATGGCAAGGATTGCCTGTAATCTCAGCAACCGGGTGATTCTTACTTCAGATAATCCACGAAATGAAGAACCGGAAGCCATCCTGGCTGATATGCAAAAAGGAGTAGAGATGCACCATGCAAAAAAAGTCCTGGTGATCGTAAACAGACTTGAAGCAATTAAAACTGCCTGTGCCCTTGCGAAACCGGGTGATATACTTCTGATCGCCGGAAAGGGACATGAGAATTATCAGGAGATAAAGGGAAAGCGATATCATTTCGATGACAAGGAAATACTCAAACAGATACTATTTGAAACCGGACATGAACCTGTAACATCGGTCAGTTGTTAAAAAAACCATAACCTATGTTGTACTATCTATTCATCTATTTGCATAAAGCTTTCAGTTTCCCGGGAGCCGGAGTGTTCCAGTATATTTCTTTTCGCGCGGCTGCTGCGTTAATTACTTCCCTCTTTATTTCCATGATCATCGGGAAACGACTAATCTATTACCTCAGGAAAAAACAAGTCGGGGAGACGGTTCGTGACCTCGGACTTCACGGTCAACAGGAAAAACAAGGAACTCCCACCATGGGGGGATTAATCATACTGGCGGCAATTCTGGTGCCGACCCTGTTATTTGCAAAACTGAATAATATCTATATCGTGATTGTTCTTGTTTCGACAATATGGCTTGGACTGATCGGGTTTCTGGACGATTATATCAAGGTATTCAGGAAAGATAAGAAAGGATTACCCGGGAGAGTGAAGGTCATGGGTCAAATTGGGTTGGGTCTGCTGGTGGGTTGCACTATGTATTTTAATGATAGTATTGTGATCAAGGAACGTGCGGTCAGGTCGGCCTACGTTTCTTCTACTGAAATTTTTAACGTGGAAGGTTCATCGGGGCAGGAAAAAACGAAGATATTCTCCAAAGTTCCCATCAAATCAACAAAAACAACGATTCCATTTGTCAAGAACAACGAATTTGATTACAGTAGTCTCATTTCCTGGATGGGAAAAGGTGCAGCTAAATGGACCTGGTTGATCTTTATACCCATTGTTATATTTATTATTACTTCGGTATCCAATGGAGCTAATCTTACGGATGGTTTAGATGGACTTGCGACCGGAACCTCGGCAATTATCGGAGTGACCCTCGGCGTTCTTGCCTACGTATCCGGAAATTCGGTGTTTGCTGATTACTTAAACATCATGTACATACCAAACACTGGTGAACTGGCAATATATGTCAGTGCCTTTGTCGGGGCATGTATCGGATTCATGTGGTACAATTCCTACCCTGCCCAGATATTTATGGGCGATACCGGTAGTCTGGCGCTGGGCGGAATCATTGCCGTGTTTGCGATCATGATCCGGAAAGAGATTCTCATCCCTATATTTTGCGGGATCTTCCTGATAGAGAATCTTTCAGTAGTTATGCAAGTAAGTTGGTTCAAATATACAAAACGCAAGTTCGGGGAAGGACGCAGAATTTTCCTTATGGCTCCTCTACATCATCATTTTCAAAAGGCCGGCTATCATGAATCGAAGATTGTCATGCGTTTTTTGATCGTAGGGATCATGCTGGCCGTACTGACAATCGTAACACTTAAACTAAGATAAATGACTTCAGGCTTTAACCTGGGGATTTAAACTAAACCTATGACACTAGAAGCTTTAGCCCAACAGGGAAACGCAACGATTTATGACACGCTCGCTGCAACAGTAGCTCCGCGGATCAGCGATATCCGGAAGGAATTTATCAAGGAAAGTCTTTGTGACTTCCAGCATATCGAGCACCGCCTGGAACATGTAGCCAATATCCATGGTATTGAATTCATCAATGATTCCCGCTCCTCAAATATCAATTCCACCTGGTTTGCGTTAGAGAGCATGAGTAAGCCGGTTATCTGGATTGCCGGAGGAATTGACCGGGGAAACGATTATAGAACATTGATGGAACTTGTAAATCAGAAAGTCAAAGCGATCATTTGCATTGGTCTGGATAATCGAAATCTTCACAAGGTTTTCAGTAAATTGGAAATTCCAATGGTTGATGTAATATCGATGGATGAAGCTCTGCAGGCAGCTTATTACTATGGAGAGAAAGGCGATGTGACGCTCCTCTCTCCAGCTTGTGCCAGTTTCGATATCTTCGAAAATTATGAAGATCGTGGGAAGGCATTTCGTAACGCTGTAAAAAAATTATAATTCCGTTTGAAAATGTTTAAGTTTTTCAAAAATATCAAGGGAGATAAGGTGATCTGGATTGTCGTGATCATCCTGTCAATATTTTCACTCCTTGCCGTCTACAGTTCCACCGGAACTCTTGCTTATAAAAAACAACATGGTAATACTGAATATTATCTCATTAAACATTTTATGATCCTGATACTTGGACTTGTTCTGATGTACTTTACCCACACAATAAAATACACTTACTATTCCAGAATTTCACAGATTGGTCTTTGGGTGACTTTCCCACTCTTGATTGTCACCCTATTGTCAGGCACTAACCTGAATGAAGCTAACCGGTGGCTAACCGTTCCAATTATCAACCTCACCTTTCAAAGTTCCGATGTCGCCAAGCTTATTCTCATTATGTATCTCGCCCGGGTACTAAGTAAAAAACAGGAATTGGTAAAAGATTTTAAAAAAGGATTTCTTCCCGTGATCATTCCGGTGGCTGCCGTTACCGTACTTATTCTACCCGCTAACTTCTCCACGGCAGCTATTCTTTTTGTGACTTGCCTGGTTTTGATGTTCATTGGAAGAATCAGTCTTAAATATATTTTTTCACTTGTCGGAGTAGGATTGGTAGGAATAGGTTTAATTTTTACCCTTTCTATAATTTTCCCTAAACTATTCCCACGCGGGACAACCTGGGTAAGCCGGGTCGATCATTTCATCAATCAGAAAGAAGCGGATCCCGAATTAACTTACCAGGTTGACCAGGCCAAAATCGCTATTGTTTCCGGAGGTTTAATGGGGAAGTCACCCGGTAAAAGCACTCAACGAAATTTCCTGCCCCATCCCTATTCTGATTTTATTTTTGCTATTATCATCGAGGAGTATGGTTTGATCGGAGGTGGTTTTGTAATGTTGCTTTATCTGATTTTGTTTTTCAGGGTGATCCGTATTGCGGCAAAATGCCAGGGGAACTTCGGTTCGCTGCTGTGTCTTGGGATTGGATTCAGCCTGGTATTCCAGGCGATGATCAATATGGCGGTGGCAGTCAACCTTTTTCCTGTCACCGGACAGACCCTCCCCCTGATAAGTATGGGAGGGACATCGATTTGGTTTACAAGTATTTCCATTGGAATTATTTTAAGTGTAAGTAGACGAACCGAAATAGAAACCAAAAACGGAACTGAATTGGATATTTTGGCTGAGCCGGAAAGTCCGGTTTCACAAGTTCCTGTTAATGCATAATCAATGATTAGAGTCATCATTAGTGGAGGAGGAACCGGGGGGCATGTTTTCCCTGCTATTGCTATTGCCAATGCGCTGAAGGAGAAGGTCGACGATATTGAGTTCTTGTTTATCGGTGCCATAGGACGAATGGAAATGGAGAAGGTTCCTGCTGCAGGTTATCGTATTGAGGGACTTACCATTAGTGGATTTCAGCGGAGACTTACTTTGAAGAACCTGAGTTTTCCATTCAAACTCCTGAGAAGTTTGTTGAAAGCCCGAAAAATTATTTCCGTTTTTAAACCAGATGTTGTGGTCGGGGTCGGAGGATATGCCAGCGGCCCTACGCTTCGTATCGCAACAGAAAAAAGAATTCCGACGCTTATCCAGGAACAAAATTCATTTCCGGGAGTCACCAACCGATTGCTCGGGAAAAAAGTCGATAAGATTTGTGTCGCATATCCGGGTTTAGATAAATTTTTTCCAAAAGAAAAATTGGTACTTACAGGGAATCCAATCCGGCAGGATTTAGTGAACCTGGAAGGAAAAGAAAAAGAAGGTCGGGATTACTTTGGTATTCACGAAGCGGGAAAAATCGTGCTTGTCATTGGTGGCAGCCTGGGGGCGGGAACTATTAACAAAGCTATAAAATCCTGGATCGAGATGGGATCCGCAATGCATGAGGTACAACTTCTCTGGCAAACCGGGAAATACTATCATGAGGAAATTAAAGCTCAATTATTTAATTCTGATAACCAACCGCTGACTGCCAATTGCAAAGTCTTTCCATTTATCGATCGTATGGATTTAGCATATGCCGTTTCGGATTTGATTGTATCGCGGGCAGGAGCCATTGCGATCTCAGAACTCTGTATGGTTGGAAAGCCGGTAATTCTGATTCCGTCTCCCAACGTGGCCGAAGATCATCAGACAAGAAATGCTGAAGCTCTGGTGGGCAGAAAAGCAGCGCTGATGGTTAAGGATTCTGATGCAGAAGGCACTCTTGGCAACAAGATCAGTATGCTTCTTTCAGATCCGGTTTCGCAGCATGAATTACAACAAAATATCCGGAAGATGGCTATTCCGGACGCTGCAGGAAAAATTGCCGAAGAGGTACTTAAGCTGATTCCCCTAAAAAAAATAGAGGATATCCGAAATTCAAACGTGAAGAAAGGAGGGCCGGTTGATTGACTTTAATTCTTTGAAGAGAGTTTATTTTTTAGGAATCGGAGGAATCGGAATGAGTGCGCTTGCCCGGTATTTTGTCCGACTGGGGGCAAACGTAGCCGGATACGATCGCACTCCGACCTTGTTGACTGATCAATTGCTGAGCGAAGGGATAAAAATTCATTTTGATGACGATATAAAACAGGTGCCTGCAAATATCGACCTGGTCATTTATACGCCCGCTATTCCAAAAGAAAATGAAGAATACCGTTATCTCATCAGGAGTAAAATTCCTATGAAAAAGCGGGCCGAGGTGCTGGGTATGATCGCAACCAATTTTCAAACCATTGCCATTGCCGGAACCCACGGGAAGACAACCACTTCGATCATGATTGCCCATTTTCTTCGTTCCGCTAAGATGAACCATATTGCTTTCCTGGGAGGTATTTCTAAAAATTATGAAACCAATTTTCTAACCTATCGATCAACTGAATCCTCAGAATGGCATCCAAGCTCCGGCGCGGAAAATTTTTCTTTTCATCAACCTGTTTATTGTGTTGTTGAAGCCGATGAATATGATAAATCTTTCCTGCAACTCAATCCCGATATTGCGATCATTACCTCTGCCGATCCCGACCATCTGGATATCTACCGGAGTTATGAAACGCTGAAAAATTCTTTTGCCGATTTTACCTCAAATATCCGGGAACAAGGTTCTCTTATTATGAAATTGAACACCCCGGTAAAACCGTTGCATACCCATTTTTATTATGATTATTCCTATGCATTAAATCAGGAGGCTACATTTTTTGCAAAAAATATCCGTTTAAAAGATGGTTTGATCCATTTTGATTTTATTACGCCTACTGAGATCATCCATAATATAACCCTTGGAGTTCCGGGGATGTTCAATCTCGAAAATGCCATTGCGGCCTTGGGAGTTGGATACTTGCTTGGAATAAGTAAAACTCTGTTGATAAAGGCTTTAAAAAGTTTTCATGGAGTCCGGCGTCGATTCGACTTTCAAATATATCGCAAGGATTTCGTATATATTGACGATTATGCGCACCACCCCGAAGAGTTAAAGGCATGTATAATGGCGGTCAGGGAATTGTACCCGGAAAAAAGGATTACGGCGGTATTTCAACCGCATCTGTTTTCGCGTACCCGGGATTTGGTTAAAGAATTTGCAACAAGTCTCGAATTAGCTGATGAAATTATTCTCCTTGAAATCTACCCGGCTCGTGAAAAACCAATTCCAGGTGTGAATTCTCAATTACTTCTGGACATGATTCATGGAAATAAGAAAAAGCTTGTCAGGAAAGACAATATTCTTCAAGAATTAGTCAAACTCAAACCGGAAATTTTATTAACACTGGGAGCAGGGGATATCGATCAACTGGTCGATCCGATTGTCAAAACTTTTACCATTTAACCCAATGAAGAAAATAAAAAAGATCCTGAAAATTTCGATATGGGGACTCCTTATAGCCGGAGTGGCAGTTCTTCTTGGGTTCATCGAGGTGGAGCAATCTGACCGTCCCATCAGGAAAATTTTAATTAACATCACCTACGGGAAAGCGGATAAGTTGATAACGGCTTCCGACATTGATTCAGTCTTAAAGAAAAACAAAGGCGAAGTTAAAGGGAAACCACTGGGTATGATCAATACAGCAGAGATTGCAAATCTTATCCGGAAACAGGCATATGTCAGTAAGGTGAAAGTCTATGAGACAAATGAAGGATACTTAAAAATAGAAATATTGCAACGTGAACCAATTCTTCGTATTATCAATCAAAACCAGGAAGGATTTTATCTCGATCGGGAAGGGAATCCCCTTCCTTTGAATCCGGGTTTTCCGGCACATGTATTGGTTGCAAACGGTTTTATAAAAGATTCTTATATAAAAAATCCAAAACTCCGGGCATCACTTTCCAGTGATCCGAAACGGTCTGATTCTTTACTTTCCGGATTATTTAAACTGGCACTTTTTCTTATTCAGGATCCTTATTTCAAAACAGCCATAGATCAGGTGTATGTGAATGAACGACAAGAAATAGAGTTGATACCATGGAAGGGGAATCACGTCGTATTACTCGGTAATGTCGACGATCTGGAAGAAAAACTTCACAAGCTTTATATTTTTTATACTAAAGGACTTGATGAAATCGGTTGGAATAAATATCAGATGATCAATATAAAATACAAGAATCAAGTGATTTGTTCAAAACTCTAATGACATATGAAGAACTCAGGAATCATTGTCGGTCTCGATATCGGCACAACAAAAATTGCGGCCATTGTCGGCCAGAAAAATGAGCACGGGAAAATCGAAATCCTTGGGTATGGGAAGGTGCCTTCCATCGGCGTTAAAAGAGGTGTTGTCGCCAACATAGAAAACACGGTGCAGTCCATCAAGGAAGCTGTTTCAGAAGCGTCATCAAAATCGGGTGTTGATATTAAATATGTAAATGTCGGGATTGCCGGGCAACATATAAAAAGCCTTCAGCACCGGGGAAGTATGATCCGGGATGATAAAGAAACTGAGATCAGCCAGGAGGATGTCGATAAGCTTTGTAACAGTATGTACAATCTGAATATGAATCCCGGAGAGGAGATCCTGGATGTCATTCCACAGGAATTCAGTATCGACGGGGAGCACGGAATACGTCAGCCACAGGGAATGAACGGTAGTTCTCTGAATGCTAATTTCCACATCATCATTGGTCAGACAGCTGCAGCAAAGAATATTTACAAATGTATTCGGAAAGCAGGACTTGAAGTAGTGGAACTTATTATCGAACCGGTTGCCTCTGCGGAAGCGGTATTGAGTGAAGAGGAAAAAGAAGCAGGCGTTGTTCTGGTGGATATTGGCGGAGGAACCTCCGACGTTGCTATTTTCCATGAAGGAATCATCCGTCATACGGCAGTAATTCCTTTGGGTGGAGATATCATTACGGAAGATGTAAAAGAAGGATGTTCCATTATAAAGAAACATGCGGAAGAGCTGAAGACAAAATTCGGCTCGGCGCTTGCGCGGGAAAATCGTGATGAGGAGATCGTCGCCATTCCGGGACTAAGAGGCAGGACTCCTAAAGAGATCAGTCTGAAAAATTTGGCTTCTATCATTCAAGCCCGAATGGAAGAAATCCTTGAACACGTCTATTATGAAATTAAAAATTCCGGATATGAAAAGAAACTTATAGGAGGAATTGTGTTAACTGGCGGCGGTGCCCTCTTAAAGCATGTAGCACAACTTTCGGAGTTTATGACCGGCCTCGATACCCGTATTGGCTATCCCAATGAGCACCTGGCCAGCGATGTGCCGACAGAGATGGCCAGTCCCATGTATGCAACAGGGATCGGTCTGGTGATTGAAGGGGTTGGCCGATATGAAAAAGAACGTTCTAAAATAAAGGTAGAAGAGTCCGTTGAGCTCGAGACGCCTGTTCAGGCAGGAATAAAGATAAAAAAGGTGAAAGAAAAGAAGCCCAAAGATCCGGCAAGACAAGGAAAACGATTTCCGGATATTTTTCTCGATAAGATCAAAGCCATCTTTGAAGAGGATGATGTTGAGTAAATCCACTATTAACAATTATTCTGTTGATAAAAAAAAAAAAAGATAATATTTTCTGAAATCTTTCTATCTAATTTTAAACGAACGTAAAACCGATTATCATGCCCGATTTGCTAAAGTTTGATCTGCCTAAAAATCAATCCTCTATCATTAAGGTTATTGGCGTCGGCGGTGGCGGCAGTAATGCTGTGAACCACATGTACCGGCAGGGAATCAGAGGAGTTGATTTCATCATTTGCAATACCGATGCTCAGGCAATGGAGTCAAGCCCAGTTCCTACCCGGATTCAGCTCGGAGCGAATCTGACCAGTGGTCTGGGAGCCGGCGCGGTACCTTCTGTGGGTCGTAACGCGGCACTTGAGAATACGGAAGATATCCGGTCGTTACTTGAAAAAGGCACTAAAATGCTTTTTATTACGGCGGGTTTGGGAGGTGGTACCGGAACCGGCGCAGCCCCTGTCATAGCACAGATATCCAAGGAGATGGAAATTCTTACGGTTGGAATCGTTACTATTCCTTTTGCCTTTGAAGGCAGAAAACGCCGTCAATATGCAGAAGATGGTATCCGTCAACTCAAGCAACAGGTCGATGCCCTTCTGATCATCAGTAATGATAAACTTCGAGAGCTTTGCGGAGATCTACCCCTATCGGAAGCTTTTAATCGTGCCGATGATGTACTGACAACCGCCGCTAAGGGTATTGCAGAGATCATAACCGTGGCAGGATATATCAACGTCGATTTTGAAGATGTAAAGACGGTAATGAAAGACAGCGGGGTTGCTATCATGGGAACCGGAGTTGCAAGCGGTACAACCCGCGCATTACAAGCAGTTGAAGAAGCCCTCAGTTCGCCCCTGCTCGACAATAACGATATTGAAGGAGCTCAGAATTTATTGTTATATATCTCTTCCGGAAAAGCAGAAATTACTATGGATGAGGTCACCGAGATTACCGACTATATCCAAAATCGGACTAAATCTTCTGCCGAAGTTATATGGGGGAATGGTTTTGATGAATCGCTTGACGATAAAATCAGTGTGACCATTATTGCCACAGGATTTGATAAAGAGCACCAGGAAAAAGATCCGACCAGACCTAAGAATGTTACAATCCATTCTCTCTATGGAGAGGATAGCACTCCAAAAGTCGTGTCGCGGGTCGCTGAATCACCTCAGGATCCTGTCTTCCCGGAGTTACTTGAAGAACCGGAAGAGATCAAGATTATCTCTTCCAAGCCAGAATCTCCAGTTATTGAACCGGAACCTGTATCAGAGATTGAGGAAGTTCCTTTACGCACCTTTGAGTTTGTAATGGAAGGAATTGACCCGGAGATCAAACCGGAACCCATGGAAATTATGGTTCATGATTTTCAACCTATAGATTCCGTTGATGTTCCCAAGCCTCAGATGAGTTTTACCCCGGAACCCATAACCCCATCGGAAGCCCCTATTCAACCCGATTATCCGGATATTAATAAAAAGGGAAATGAGAGGGTAATGAAACTCCGGGCTATGAGTGAGAAGTTAAAAAAACACACACCCATCGAAACAAACCTGCAGGAACTGGAAAGCGTTCCTGCTTATAAACGGAGGAATGTAGAATTAAATGAAGTGACTCCTTCTTCCGAATCTCACGTACCACGCTACAGTTTATCCGAGAATCCGGATAAATCTCTCGAAATAAAAAGTGAAAACTCCTTTTTACATAAAAACGTCGATTGATTTTTCAGGAGTTTTTCTTCATTAATCTTTTTCTTACCAGGAATTCCATCAACCAGAAGGGAAGGATAGTAATGATTTTTAATTGAATCATGTTATTGATAAGGTAAACGGCCTTTGGCCGGGAAACGTTGGATATTCTGAAGATAGATTCAGCGACTTTTTCAGGAGTTACAATTCTTCCAATCTCTTTTGAAGCCTGAGCGCAAAAGGAATGAAAAGCTTTCCTCAGCGAATCGGTTTCTTCTGCGTTTTCGAATTTACCTGAAAGTCCGGAAACAGTTTTCAGAAGCTCGGTACCGATTGCACCCGGTCTTATTATTACCACATCGATCCCACGGAATTTCAGTTCCTGCCGGATTGCTTTGGCGTATCCTTCAACCAGTTTCTTCGTAAGAGGATATGGCATAAATGGCATTGTCAGATTAAGGCTCTCGCTGCTGATATGAATGATCCTTCCTCCAGGTTTCTGGAGTATAGGAAGAAATACCTGGTTCACCCGATATCCTCCGAAAACATTAACTTCAAAAATCCGTTTGAATCTACTTACCGCTGCTTCCGATAAAAGGAAATAGTCATCGATCCCGGCATTGTTAATGATGATATCCAGTTTAATACCTTTGGCCTTTAAAAGAGCGAAAACTTCCGCAATGGATTCATCTAGAGTGATATCCATCTTTAAAGACCAGAAGCGGTTTGTTATATCAGGCTGGCTTTCGAAGAAGGAGATACTATGAGAATCCGTGTACTGAGGTTCCCGCAGATCGGTTGCAATGACCCTCCAACCCTTTGAAAGAAAAATAAGCGTAAGCGCTTTACCCAGTCCTCCTCCGGCCCCGGTTATTAAGACAACTTTGTTTGTGTCAGCCATTTTTCAAGTAAATTTTCTCTTTCCTTTTTTGTACGATAGAAGCCAGCGTGCAGACCGGTTGCCATAAAAACCGCCATTTCCCAAAAGCCCGGGGAACGTCAGTAAAAAAACGGTCGCCACGGAGTATTTTCCCAAAAGCTTTCCATACTCGTTCCTTGTCTCGTACCCAATGATGAATTCTGAGTGGTATAGCATTGAATAATGCACAAATGTTTTTTGCTTCCAGCATCTCGGGCATGATCTCCGAGTTTATCCTTTCGGAATACTTGGTAAGGTCAAATATTTTTTCATTCATTCTTTCCTTGATGATCTCCGCAGCCATCATCCCGCTCTTGACAGCCCAGTAAATTCCTTCCCCGGTCAGCGCATCGGTGAGTCCTGCAGCGTCCCCGGCAATCAATACCCTGCCGGAATGGAATTGTCCTTTATTAGTCCGTACAGGCAATGGATGAGACCGGTTTGAAATCGTGGTAACAACAGGAATATCGGTTGAGTTAATAAAAGTTCTATAATAATCGGGCATTCGCTTAGCCAAATGTGCCGGCCCACCGATACCTATCGAAAAATGATCCTTTTTTGGAAAAATCCAGGCATATCCCCCGGGGAAAGTACCCCAGTCGAGAAACACCGTATCATAATATTTTTGTAAGATTTCGGGAGTTGACTTAACTTCAGCTTCCCATGCCATCCCCCATTCAATATCTCCGTTCAGACCAAATGTCCTGGCGACAAGACTTGATGCGCCATCGGCGCCAATCAAAAACCGAGAACGGTATTCTCTTTTGTCGGTTTTAACTAAAACCCCATCGATATTTTGGCCCAGATCAATGACCTTTTCATTCATCAATGCTTTTACTCCTACTTCCGCTGCTTTACTTAATAAAAATGCATCCAATTCCTCTCTCATTGTGCAATACATCAGGGGAAGTTCGTTGGTTCGGGTATAAATATCCGAGAAACCCGATGAAAAACGAAAAGAATGAATTGTTGTTTGAATCACCGGGCTAAGATCAAAAGGGATAATGGAAAGAATTTTATGGGTAAGTCCGGCCCCGCAAACCTTATAACGTGGGAAAGAAGTTTTTTCCAGTATCAGGGTATTGATACCCGCTTTCTGAAGATGATATGCAGCTGCCGTACCACAAGGACCGGCGCCCGAAATTATGACATCGGCATCATAATCCTTTGTCATAAGAGAGATGTGACTTCCCTCAACAATTTATCCTTATTGATCGGAACTACTCCTACCTCCTCGCAAACAAGTCCACCGGCAAGGTTCGAGATAAAAGCGATTTCATATGGTGACCGTTTCAGGGCAAGACAGAGTGATGCGACACTGATTACGGTATCCCCCGCTCCGGAAACATCGGAAACGGAACGAATATGTGCAGGGATAAAAATATCTTTCTGGTCATCCTTGCTTTCCGAACTGATCAGAATTCCACGTTCCGAAAGGGTGGCAAGTACAAATCTGGCCTGCAATTTTTCTCTCAAGGATTGAACTGCCCTGAAAATGGCTTCCTTGTCATCCAGATCGAGATCAGCATGGATTCCTTCTTTCAACTCTTTAAAGTTGGGCTTAAAAAGAGTTACCCCGGTATAGGCGTTAAAATTTTTCTTTTTCGGGTCGACCGTAACGGGAATTCCTTTTGCTTTGGCGCGACTGACTACATCTTTTATCAGGCGAGGCGTGATCACTCCCTTATCATAATCCTGAAAGATAATGCAGTCGATCTTTTTCTTGGCAAGAATTTGGTCAAATACCCGAATCAGGGTTGTATAGTCATTGTTGGTCAACTCATTATCGACTTCTTCATCCATTCGAAGCATTTGGTAAGAGTTCCCAAATATCCGAAATTTTGTAGTGGTGATCCGTCGTGGACTTCGGATAATACCAAAAGTATCGATTCTTTTTTTCTTGAGTAAATCCAGGAATGTTTCTCCTTTTTCATCCGTTCCGATTACAGAACAAAGGATCGGGTTTGCGCCCATGGCAAGCAGATTTCTTGCTACATTAGCAGCGCCCCCCAATCGGTTTTCCCGCTTTCTTAAGGCTACGATCGGAATCGGGGCTTCCGGCGAAATACGTTCCACCTTTCCCCATAAGTAAGAATCAACCATCACATCGCCGATGATCAGAATGTTGAGACCGTTGAATTCGGTAAATAGTTTTTTATAATTTCCTTTTTTCTGCATGACTACAGGGTTCGGATATAAATAATGAATGGGGTTTAGGCGACCTTAAAGGCGTAATCGGCGATGGTCTTGATCGATTTATTTGGTTCATCAACCGAAATCCGTCCATCCATAAGCCGGATGATACGGTGGGCATGAAGAGCAATATCTTCTTCGTGTGTAACGATGATTACCGTGTTGCCCATTTTATGGATCTCTTCCAAAAGTCCGAGAATTTCGATAGAAGTTTTCGAATCAAGGTTCCCGGTAGGTTCATCAGCAAGGATGATCGCCGGATGATTTACCAAAGCCCGGGCAATGGCAACCCGCTGACGCTGACCCCCTGAAAGTTCGTTGGGTTTATGCTCCATACGGTCGGAAAGTTTAACTTCATCCATCACCTCAGTGGCGCGTTCCTGCCGTTTGGCTTTTCCAACTCCGGCATATATCAAAGGGAGCATGACATTTTCAAGTGCAGTGGAACGTGGTAAGAGATTAAAGGTTTGAAAAACGAATCCAATCTGACGATTACGAATCTCCGCCAGTGCGTTATCGTCCATTTTGCTGACATCTTCTCCATTCAGGAAATAAGATCCGCTACTCGGTGTATCCAAACAGCCAAAAATATTCATCAGGGTGGATTTTCCGGAACCGGAAGGTCCCATGACCGCAACAAATTCATTTTTACGGATGACCAGTGAAACCGAGCGGAGCGCTTCAACGACCACGGTGCCGATCTTATAGTTTTTTACGATATTATCCAGTCGGATGACTTCATTTTCCATAATTAAAGATTTAGAATATAATCTTCTTTACTTAATTCCTCTTTAAAAAATACAACTCCCATGTAAAACAGATCAAAGGTGACTTTTACCCCTGAATGTCGCTTGATCACTTTCCATGCCGATTCCATCTCGCTTGACCAGTGAATATCATCAAAAACAAAAACGGTATTGGGATGGATATGTTGCAGACATTCGTTAAAATACAAGAGCGTTGGTTCTTTTTTATGGTTCCCGTCGAAAAATACCAAGTCAATAGTCGGCATATCCTCCCATATCTTTGCTAGTTTGTCTTCGAAAGTTCCGGCGATGACTTTGATATTTCTTATTCCTGCTTTTTCAAAATTTTCCTGAGCCAGATGAGCGGAGTCGAGACATCCTTCAATGGTAATGATCCTACTCTTTGGCGCTGCCGTTGCCATGTATAAGGAACTTATTCCAAAAGCAGTGCCAAATTCCAAAATATTTTGTGGATTCATGTCTCTGGTCAGTCTGAAAAGAAAATGACCTTTCTTTGAGGATACCGACGACTTCCGGGCAATGTCTTTGACACGTACAAACCGCTGGTCGTAAGGAACAACCTTGGCCCTGGCTCCCATATCTCTGCGTTTGATGAACCGGGAGTGTCCGATCATATCCTTTCTGATACGTTCAACATGGCTGTATTGGGGGTAATCGATTCCATTCCGGATCACTTCATTGTTAAACCGGTATGCAAAGGGAGAATGAACCTTGTATTTCGATTTTACTGAAAATGAATGTTTAATAAATCCGACGACCGGATGAAAGTGCGAAATCATAACATTCCAAAGTGAAATACAAAATTAGGGAATTCTTCCGATAAAACCTGTTTGAACTCAATTTAGTACTTTTACAGGATCAAAACATATTGGATGGGACACCAAAAACTATCAAAGGTTACAAAGTATTTTTCACTCGTGAAGATCAATCACACAATCTTTTCCCTCCCTTTTGCTATGATTGGATTTTCCCTTGCCGTGAAGGAGAAGAGCGAAAACCTTAATCTTCATTTATTATTGCTTGTCATTTTATGTGTCCTTTTCGCGCGGAATGCGGCAATGGGTTTCAATCGCTATGTTGACCGTGAATTTGACAAAAAAAATCCACGAACTTCATTACGTGAACTTCCCCGGAAGATTATCCGGCCCAGGTCTGCCTTGCTGTTTGTGATCATTAACGCCGCTCTTTTTGTTCTGACTACTTCTTTTCTGAACCTTGTCTGTCTGCTGCTATCCCCTGTTGCTCTATTAGTTGTACTGGGTTACAGTCTGACGAAGCGCTTCACTCATTTCTCCCATCTTTTCCTGGGTTTAGGCCTGGCGCTTGCACCCATCGGCGCTTATCTTGCCGTCACTGCCCGGTTCGATTTACTTCCGGTTTTATATTCCTTCATCGTAATTTTCTGGGTTTCCGGTTTCGATATTCTTTATGCCCTGCAGGATATTGATTTCGATAAATCGGAAAACCTGAAATCATTGCCGGTGATCCTTGGTAAAAGCAATGCTCTTATTTTATCTGCAGTATTTCATTTCATCACCATTATCATCACGATACTGGCAGGATTTATCGGAGATTTCCATTATCTGTACTGGATCGGCGTTTCGATTTTCACCCTCCTGCTCACTTATGAGCATCTCATCGTCAAACCCAGTGATATTTCGAGAGTGAACATGGCATTTGGCACGCTGAACGGGACAGCTTCGGTTATCTATGCCTGCTTTGTCATTGCAGATATTTTTTTACTGCATTAATACAATTTTAATAATTGAAGAACCTCGCAAGCTGTGAGGATTCTTCGATCCCCTGGGAATTTATATTTTTGCTCGCTAACCCCGCAGCAAGCATGGTTAGCGCTCGCGGGGATTCAGGTGAGGAATTAGTTTATAGGGAATGTGAAGATTGAAAGGACTTGAATAATAAGACTGAAAGAGAGGTTGTTTCAAACAACCTCTCTTTCAGTCTTACCTTAGATGATAAAGAAGATGACTTTTACTTGTTAACCAGGATTTTCCTTGCAACCCTGTTCTTACTGTCCTGGACGATCACTGTATAAATACCATTCGCAATAGGACTCAGATCGATGACCAGATCTGTCTTCCCTATGATATTAACCTCTTTCATTTCGCGGATCCTCACTCCAAGATCATTCATTACACTAATGGAATAACTATCCGGTGAAGTGCTTGTGATGGTTACGGTAAAGCGGCCGTCGTTGGGATTCGGATAAATGGTAACAGAGATATCCTTGTCTTTGGAATCAATACCCGTAATGATCACATAAATCTCATTGGAGGCAGCCGAGACGCATCCATTGAGCGTGACCGTACAGGTATAGTATCCCGAGAAAATCGGAACATAAGTCTGTTCGGTGGCTCCTTCAATCTCTGCTCCATCAAGGTACCACTGATTTCCGGCTGGGGCATCACTCACCAGCATATCTCCGTTCTGAGTAATGACCGGAGGAGGAAGGGGATTGACCACAACGGTAAAGTCAGGGGATGGAATGCCATTTCCGCAGAGGTTGTTGCCATAAACGCTGATATTTCCGGTAACGGCATCCAGGGCAAAATCAACTGTAATGGAGTTGGTCCACTCCCCGGTTGCAATCGTCGCACCCTGAGGCAGTGTCCAGACATATACGATAGCATCGTCGATCGGTGGTACGGTATAAGCAATCCCCAGGGCTCCGGCACAGACGGCTGCGTCGCCGGAAATATCATCTGCATCATCCGGGAACGGATCGACAGTGACCGGTAAAACGGTCGGGGTCGGTGCCGGGCAACCTGTGGCATCAGTGTAATTCACACTGACCCATTGTGCGCCCGAAACATCCCATGTCACCTCAATTTCCTGGGTTCCCTGACCCCAGGTAACGGTTCCCCCGGTAATATCCCAGATATAGTCAGTCATTCCCGCTTCCGTTGAATAATAGTAGGATCCAGAGTTGACACACAAGGAGGAGGAACCTGTAATGGTCGGAGTTGGAACCGGATTGACTGAAACTGCAAGGGTCGAAGTGGGACCATTGCCGCAAACATTAGTTCCGTAAACAGAAACATTTCCCGGAGTATTTCCCATGGTTACGGTGATGATGTTTGTGTTCTGACCGGCTGTTACAGAGGCTCCGGAGGGCACTGTCCACACATATCCTGTAGCTTCCAGTATCGGATCGACAGAATAGACAATTCCAGTACTGCCTGCACATATCGTGGCCGGACCGTCAATGTTGCCCGGAGGACCGGGAAATGCACAACTTGTAGTAGTAAAAGTCATGTCACTTCCATGTGCGGGGCCCACCGTGTTCACCCCGTTGATCCTGTAATGATAGGTTGTGAGGGCTGTCAGACCTGTAATATAGGCGCTGGCAGAGGTGACCGTGTTCCCACCAATCGTGGGGGGGACGCCTGGAACCGTTGTTCCATAAGCATTGGTCGGACCATATTCAAAGGTGACTGTGGTTAAACCACCTCCCGCATTCACATTGCCATTGATAGTCGCGGTGGTTGCCCCCACATAGGACGCAGCAGTAGTAGTAACCACCGGAAGTATGGGAGGGGTTGTAAAAGTCAAATCATTCCCATTGGTAGTTCCGTTAGAATTGGCCCCAACAACCCTGTAATGATAGGTGTTCCCTGGTAACAGGCCGGTAATATTTGCCAGAACCGGTACGGCAGCCGTTCCGGTCACGGTTGCCGGAACACCGGAAACAGTCGTCCCATAAGAGTTGGTCAATCCATATTGAAAAGTCACTGTTGAGGTCATAATATTTGCATTCACTGTTCCATTCAGTGTCGCAGCATTGCTGGTTACTGCTGTTGCCGACGTAGTAACGACAGTCGGGGCAATGGTTCCGAGTTGAGTAATGGTTACATCATCAAAATAGAATCCAGGAGTTTCTCCCGCGCCTGATTCTTCACCGGCAAAAAAGTCAACAGAACCTAGTTGTTTGGTACCTGTCGTCGATGATGCCTGCCAGCTAAATGGCCAGGAATTTAACAAGGTTCCGTTAATATATAAATAAATGCTGTCGACATCCAGTTTAATGAGCTGTTTTACTTCGAACCATGTAGCTTTGGGATAGGTTCCGTTTATGGTGCTACCACCCACAAGTAAATGTATAGCGCCATCCGTACGAAAAAAAATTTCGAAAGCCCATTCAGTACCCGGAGATTCGAAGTGCTGGATATTATAATAACCGCATTTGGCATTTTCAACGTACATCCACCATTTGACTTCATATGTTCCGGATGTTTTGTTTCCGAGTTTAAGAACACAGTCGGTCGGACCATTTATCAGATCTGCCGATGCAGATTTTGTACCACTATGAGCATAGTTAGTTAAAATTTGAGCATCTTCGTCGCTGCCAGGCAGGTTTGACCAGGTCGTGAACCAAAGTGAATTATCAACGCCCAGGAAACTATTGGTAGCATAGCTGTCCATATTTTCAGTGAGTAGGATAATCTGAGAAAATAACCCACCCGATGCGAGCATCGCGAAAAAAAAGAGTAAAATTTTCTTCATGGTAAAAGTTTTAGGTTAATAACAATTGTTTTTATAAATGTATATGGTTATTTGACATTAATGTGAATCAAGGGTTAAATTGTAATAATTTTAGGCAGGCATAAACAATTGATTGTTAGTAAATTATGAAAATACAAATAGCATAGAATCTTAAAAATCAATATCATTAATGTTTGCCCTTGTAAAAGCTATTAAAACCAAAAGGTAATGATTCATTAAGGACAAAACTAACAACATGGAATCAGTTTATTAGAATCCCCGCATCGAAAATAAATATTTTAAAATTCAAATGCAATTATTTTACATAAAATATTTTTCTTCCCAACCTTTTTTTCACCAAATTCGGACAGAATGATCCGGATTATTTTTTATAAGGCGTACAATAACCTCCTGATACTTCCCAAATATTCAAAACAATATATATGAAGGGTTTTGTTAAATATTTGCTAATCAGATAATATTTTTTCAAATTACATAAAACTACAGGATAAAGGTTGGAAGTTTCATACTGGTATGGTTCGGGATAAAAAATATAAGGTTCACCGAGTGGTCGGAATGGAATTGGTTCAATTCATTATGAGGGCGCCCGTTTGGAACGCCTTCTTCTTTTGGGCCGTGACAGCCCGGTAAAAGCGATGATTAGTTCTTGATGAACTTGGTATTGGAGGTTCCCTGGGCTGTTTCAACTTTTACAAAGTACATGCCCGGAGTAAGTCTGCTGACGTCAACATGGGTTTCGGTGCCACTATAAAGGATGACTCCCTTGTCGTCCGAAATGGTGATGTTCTTGAGTTCGCCGTCGGTGACCACATTGAGCATGTTCTTTACCGGGTTCGGATAGATCATGACGCCGGTTTTTTCAACTTCGTCGATGCCAACACCAGGGACCATGGCATAATAAACATCGTCGAAATAATAACCGGGAAGTTCGCCTGATCCGGTTTGTTCGCCTGCCCAGAAGTTGACACTGCCGAGTTGCTTGGTTCCGCCGGTAGCGCCTGCCCAGTTGCTGAACGGCCAGGTGTGCAGCAAGGTTCCGTTGATATAGAGCTTTATCTCATCGCCATTGAGGTCGATCTCATGCTTGACTTCAAACCAGGTGTCCTTCGGATAGGTACTGGTTATGGTGTCCCCTCCTTCCTTCAGTTCGAGGGCGCCATTGGTCCTGAAATAGATATAGAAGGCCCATTCCATGCCGGGCGACTGCATGTGCTGAATGTTGTAGTAACCGCATTTTCCGGTTTCTACATACATCCACCACGTCAACTCGTATTTTCCCGATACCTTATCTCCAAGTCTCAGGATGCCGTCTGTTTGTCCGCCAACTGTATCAACCGAACCTGAATTGGGTGCGGAATGTGCAAATGTTGTCTTGATCTGAATGTCTTCACCGCTGCTGGGTAAATTTGACCAGGTGGTCCACCAGATCGGGTTGACCACTGCAAGGAAACTGTTGGCAACGTATGAGTCAAAGTTGTCACTGTAGAGTATGGTTTGGGAAAACCCAACTCCTGTCCAAATGAATAAGGAAATGAATAAAAGTAGTAGTTTCTTCATGGTTTTTAGGATTAGGTTTGACATTTAACAAAGATTTACAAAAACAGAAAAATTAGTTGCCGTAAATTTAATATTAAAAGCATGATGAAGCATACTTGTACTCATTGTAAATCAGATTTTTCTTTCAAATTTATCTACAAGGATGCATTATTACGATAAACCATAAAAATATGAAAATCCGGTATTGGGCCTGGCTTGCGACAAATTTCATCTCACGATGGACACCCTTGCCTTTAGATAGCTCTTCCTGCTGTCAGGTGTGTCCGTGTCTTGCACACTATAGTTACCATAAATATAACTTATTACCGCTTTTTATCGGATTTTTTCATCGCTTTCTGTTCTTTGGAATTAAAGCCCAAAGTTGATTTTATCCCAGTAAAAATGCTCTTCCATATTAAATTGATTATCCCCTTTGTTTTATCCCGTTTAAAGTAAATTACTCCGGTTTTCATCTTGTCTGATTCGTTGGGATTGTCTTTGTTAACAATGAGCTTGCCGACAACGAAGTTGATCACTCCTGTCTTAATTGAATTCCAGGTGGATTCATTTTTTTGTTTCATGTCAAAAGAAAGATCATTGTAATAAAAGAGCAGTTTCCCAATGGCAATATCATCATTCGCCATGACAAAGGGCACTTCAATTTTCCTGATCTTCCCGCCGGTGACCTTAACCGGTTGCAGTTTTGAAAGCATTGGGTTAATTTCACTGAAGTCCATCGGGCCAAGAGAGGCAGAAAAGGAAAATGAATTTTTCTTGTCACCCAAATTAAATCTTATGGTTGCATCAAGTTTCCCTTTACCCATGAGATATGCATTTCCTTTTAGTTCCGAAACTAACCCTGTCTGTAATAAAACCGAATCATTGGTAAGGCCGGTAAATATCGTGTTTATTTTATCAAAAGAGATCCTCCCGGGTTCATTTGCTATCTGTTCGGAATACGTGGCTTTTCCATTACGCAGCAATATGGTATCGATTTTGAGATAGTTTGTATATTTTCTTAGCAAGTCCTGCGGCATGGGCGGTTTGAACCCGGGTTTACGTGGGATCCGTTTGTCACGGTAATCGTCCAAAACCATCCCATCCACCTCCACGAGACCGGCTAATATTTTTCTCCTCAGGATTAGTTCTCTCAGGTTGAACCGCTCAACCCGCAGCATGGGAATCATGATATCCAGCCGATCGGTCTGAAAGCCAAATTTCCGGGTATATTCATACCGGTCATATTGAGGAACCAAATGAAAATTCTTGACCCAGGCTGAATTTGATCCGGTTGACAGGCATATCTCACCAAACGAAAGAATATTTAATCCGTTTTTTGTCCTCAGGGAAATTCCATTAAGTTTAATGACGATGTCTTCGGCATTGAAAAGCCGCATTTTTCCTTTGTGGACTGAATCGACCAGGATATTTTTTATTATTATGGAATAAGAGAGTATGGATTGATGTGTAACGGAATCTCCGGAAAAATCATAGAAATCAAATGTCCCTTTCTTAAATTCAATGTCCCTGATCGAAATGGAATTCCAGCCTTTCGGAAGCGGGATCGACAGCAGTTTTTGTTCCGGCTTATCTTCTTTAACCTTTTTCGAAGATTTCATCCGGTATATTGATATTTCGGGGGCAGTGAAATCGATCCTGGTCATCTCTATGTTCCCGTGTAAGATAGCCTTAAGAATATGGAAATTCTCAACTTTAAAACGATCTATCTTCAACCGGAACAATAACGGGGAGAGGGCATCCTGATTAACCTGGCCCCTGTAAAATAATGTGTCGGGTATCAGTTTTAAATCTCTTACCGTGAGATTGCCATTTATCACATTGAGGTATAAGCTCCCGATATCGGCCCTGTATAACCCTTTGCTTTCCTGTTTAATAATTTCAATGAGCCGGGATTTGATTATTTTTCCAAAATAAAAATATCCCGCAATGAAACCAGCTCCGGACACAAATAAAAGGAAAATAACTATTCCAATAAATACGCTCCTGATCCTCTTGATTTTCTTCGTGGAAGGAAGTGATTTAGTGTTCATTGAAATGTGGTTGAGTTCTCTTCCCCTCATTAAAAAAGAAACGATCTATTTGACTACAAGGATCTTACGATGATAGTTTAAACCATTAGTGCTTAGACGACAGATATAGGTGCCGGCAGAAAGCTTATTTGCATATAATTCTGCTTTATACTCACCGGCTTTCAGCCTTGCATCGATCAACGTCGTGATCTTGTTGCCGGAGAGGTCAAAAACATCAAGTTTGACAGGACCTTCATCCTTGATCATATAAGGAATGTTTGTCATGAAAGCAAAGGGATTAGGGTAGTTAGGAAGAATCTCACTGGAAGTTGGAATATTGCCGGAAATTGGTATTATCCCAACCGGGTTGTATCCATGTGGACCGGGACCTGCCGGAATGTATCCATGACAAACTTCGCATTTTTTCAATGGACCTGCATATCCCTGCAAGGTCAGATTCTGAAGGTTGTCATTGGCATTTTCAGAGGTTACCTCGGCATGAGTTGAGTTATGACAAGCCTCACAGAATAATCCTGAATGACCTTTTGATAATTTATACAGCTTTCCCGGATTTTCGCTGTGATTGGCATCATGACACGAACTGCACTGAGGCTCGTTAACCCAGGGGATCCGCCCCGATTCAATGGTATTTCCAACATTGGAGACACTTCCGTGACAATCGGTGCAGGTTTTTCCGATAATCTTCATGTAACCTCTTAAACATTGTGTATTTGGACCCGGATGGCATTTGTAACAGTTGTTCGTCAAACTCCCGTGAGTCTGATGGATCGCCTGTGAAAAAGATACCGTTGTTCCATTACCCGGCATGCCAAGGGCAGGATCGGCATGGCATGTGGCACAGAATACGGGAGGATTGTTAAAGGCTGGAAGTTGATCATGTTCATCCAGGATATCCTGTTCACTGGTATGGCATCCCGAACTCACACAATTGATTTCGTTCGATACCGGAATAGTATTCTGCGTAGTGGCAAGTAACGTGTTTCCTGCATCATATGCTTTGAGCATAGCCAGCTGAAATGGACTCTCGGTTGTAAGATTTACATCTGTGTAAGGTGTGATTGGAATCCCATAAGCATAAAAATAATTTAAAGAATCAAGCATGGTTCCGGTCATGCCCATTCCGGTCAGCCCGATGTTGGGAGAAATAGTAGTTCCAAATAACTGGCTTGCATAAGTCCAGAAATCTGTTTTCCCGACCGAATAGGTATTACCGGGAATCTCATAGGTTACGTAAAACCCGCTCCCTGCCGACTGAACAACCGGAAGCGTATTGGCATCTCCTACCTTTATTACATGGGAAAACTGATTGTTATAAGGTGGAAGAATACACATCTTGGCAAACGTTTTGTTTGCACAATGCATTCCCAGATCGTTCCATCCAAGTACCACATATGAACCGGAAAGAGACTCTTGTTGCTTTATCCGTGAAAATGCCATAAAAAGAAACGTGGCGAGAATGGCTGCTACAACGATCATAAAATACTTTTTCATAATCTGAGGTTTTAGGTACTGATATTACTCTTCAATGTCGATATTACTTGCCAGGTTCGCTCTAAATGCATTAATATAGCGACATTATTTTCATTATCAATAATAACCATGTTCTAACCCGGATTGTTTGATTATTTTAAATAGTCAGTTACACAAATATAATACATAATTGCCATCTTAGGAAAAAGAAAGATGATTTGAAGACGGTTTTCAAACAAAATAAATACGAGTTCACTCTCACATTCGGATTTTTTTCTATTTTTGGCCTGTTAAGATCCGCCCCTGAATGCTTTTCAACTCGCTCCTGTTCCTTTACCTCTTTCTCCCGGCCTGTTTGTTTTTCGTTACGATTGCCAGGAAGGATCTGAAGAACGCGTTCCTGCTCTTTGCCAGTTTTATCTTCTACGCCTGGGGAGGGGTCGCCTTCGTCTCCATCTTAGCGGGTTCCACACTGGCTAATTACCTTATCGGGCTGGCGCTCGGCAACGCCACGAAAAAGGGTGCCCGCAAGGCATGGTTCATAACCGGCATCCTGGTCAACATCGGTCCTCTTCTGGTCTTTAAGTATACCGGTTTTTTCACCGAGAACCTCAACATGCTCACCTGCTTTTTCGGATTGAGCCCGCTGACGGTGCAAGAGTTAGTCCTTCCCCTCGGGATCTCCTTCTACTCCTTCAAAGCCGTGACTTACATGGTCAGCCTCTACCGCGGGGAGGTCCCCGTGCAGCGGAACTACATCGACCTGGCGTTGTATATAGCCTTCTTCCCGGCGGTGCTGGCCGGGCCCATCGACCGCTACCGGACGTTCCTCCCCCAGTTACGGGAACGCCGGCTGACCGTCGACGGCTTTGCCTCGGGGATTCGGTGTTTTGCGCTCGGGCTGGGAAAAAAGGTGCTTGTGGCCAACTCCCTTGCGGTGGTGGCCGACAAGGCGTTTGACAGCCCCTATGCCGTCCTCTCCACACCCCTTGCATGGCTCGGATTGGTCTGCTATGCGCTGCAGATCTATTACGACTTCTCCGGTTACACCGACATGGCCATCGGGCTGGGGCGGATGTTCGGATTTCATCTTACGGAGAACTTCAACTTCCCCTACATCGCCCAATCCGTCAAGGATTTCTGGCGACGTTGGCATATCACCCTCTCTAACTGGCTTCGTGACTACATCTTCCTTCCCATTGCCTATTCCCTGTCGCGGAAGATGAAACAGGAACGCTATCTTTCCATGCGTACCGACCAGCTCATCTACCTGGCCGCCACCACGGTAACCTTCCTCGTGTGCGGCTTCTGGCACGGTGCCGCCTGGAATTTCATTGTTTGGGGCCTCCTGCACGGGCTGATGATGATCCTCGAACAGCTCGGGTTGGGAAGGCTCCTGAAAAAACTTTACGCTCCCCTGAGGACCCTCTATGCCGTTTTCTTCGTGATGTTGGCCTGGGTCTTCTTCCGCACGCCGACCCTCCCGGATGCTTTCTCCTATATGGGTATCCTCTTCGGCGCCGGGGCAGATACTTCTTGGAGAGAACTCTCCGGCCTCTTAAGCCCCGGTTTCATCGCGGTACTGGCAATCGGTCTGGCCGGCTCCACCCGGCTTTTCGCACGGCTGAATGAGCGGTTTCTGCAATCAGCCAAACAGTTTCCCCGACCCATGAGGTTTGCAGCCATTAACCTCCGGGAGATCCTCTCCCTGCTTGCAGTGACGTTCGTCCTTGCAGCCGCCACACTCTTCATAGTCGCCGGCACCAATAACAGTTTCATCTATTTTAAATTCTGATCATGGAACGGACCCGTCATATCTACGCGATCATCCAGACGGTAATGTTCCTTCTGATCATCTCCGGGGTCGTTGTCAACAACACCCTCCCCTTCTACACTCCGCCGCAGATCCTGAAGATGGAAAAGCGGATTATTGCCCCAAAACCAGTACCCGATTTGAGTTTTCCGAATCCTTACCCCGCAAACTATTCCCGCTTCTTTGAGGACCGATTCCCCTTTCGCACCGACCTGATCAGCCTCTACGCCGGGAAAATCGGGTTAGGGCTCTTCCGCCAGTCCCCCTATCCCAACCTCGTAGCCATCGGCTGGGACGGCTATTTCTTCTTAATGAAAGAGAAGCCCTTTTACGATGGATCATTCCCGATGGACGAAGCACATGTGAAACAGGCAGCCGCAGAGATCCACAACCACGCCCTTTTCTTCCACCGCCAGGGAATTCCCTTTTACCTTGCCATTCCCCCGATGAAACAGGATATCTACCCGGAGTTCCTTCCGTCTGTTTATATTCATGCCACCAGTTCCACTCCTACGGAGAAGATCATCGAACTGCTCAGGGACGACCCCCTGATCCGCTTTGTAGACCTAAAATCAGCGCTGCTGAAAGCAAAACAGGCGGGCAACCTTTATTATAAGACCGACAATCACTGGAACTTCCGCGGCGGGTATTACGGGTACCGCGCCATCCTGGAACGGATAAAACGGGATTTTCCCATACTCGTGCCCCTCGATACCACCGACTTCACCCTGAAAGATACGGTTGTTCCGGGAAAGAATCTCGCCGAGATCATGAATATCAGGGACTATACGCAGGAAGTCGACCCTGTTCCACACCTGAAACATAAAAGATCGGTAGCCGGGAAGCAACGAGGGTATAAACCCCGCCCGGGTTTCTCTTATCCCACGGAGTTTGAGATCGTCCGGCAGGTGAACGACCCCGCTTTGCCGAAGATCGTGATAGTGCGCGACTCTTACTTCTACGGTCTGATGCCCTATATTGTTGAAAATTTCAGAACCACCCTGGTTCTTTATGATACCCGCCGGTACGATACCTTTGAAGATATTATGAAGAAGGAAAAACCCGACCTGGTGCTTTACATGATCTACGAGCCGCAGTTTCAGTATTTGGCGGGGTTGCATCGATAATTCTGTTGGTTATCCGCCCAAACCCACACCTACTTCCCCCAGTTATCCCTGTCAAGGGAGCGATAGTTGATGGCTTCAGCAAGATGTTCAACCTGGATATCGGCAGCGGAATCCAGGTCGGCTATTGTGCGTGCGACTTTCAGGATCCGGTCGAAAGCCCGGGCCGAAAGTCCCAGTTTCTCCATGGCATTTTTCAAAAGGAGGTGTCCGGTTTCCGAGATCCTGCACAGTCTTCTGAGCATCCGCGATGACATTTGGGCATTACAATGAATTCCCTGGTTCCCTTCAAATCGTTTCTCCTGTATCAGGCGGGCTGCGATGACCCGTGCTCTGATGGCCTCGCTTCGCTCGGCCATTCTCATCTCGCTCAATTCACGGTAAGGTACCGGGATCACCTCAACATGAATATCGATCCGGTCGAACAGGGGTCCGGAAATACGGTTGATATATTTTTGAACTGTTCCGGGACGGCACTGACACTCGATTTGCGGATGGTTATAATAACCGCAGGGACAAGGATTCATTGATGCGACCAGCATAAAGCTGGCCGGGTATTCCACGGTAAATTTAGCCCTTGAGATACTGACGATACGGTCTTCCATGGGTTGCCGAAGCACCTCCAGGACAGGGCGCTTAAATTCGGGCAATTCATCGAGGAACAAAACGCCGTTGTGCGCCAGTGAAATCTCTCCCGGCTGAGGCGCCGATCCCCCTCCAACCAGGGCAATGTCGGAAATCGTGTGGTGGGGAGCCCGGAAAGGACGGACCGTTACCAGCGAGTGGTTGAGTCCCATCTTACCCGCTACCGAATGGATCTTGGTTGTTTCCAGCGCTTCTTGCAGATTTAAAGGAGGCAGGATCGAGGGTAATCGTTTTGCCAACATGGTCTTCCCCGCACCCGGAGGCCCAATCAGAATGACATTGTGTCCCCCTGCTGCCGCTATTTCCAACGCTCTTTTTATATTTTCCTGCCCCCTTACTTCTGCAAAGTCGTATTCATAATCATCCAGATGACGGTGAAATTCTTCATCCGTATCGACAATCGTTTTTTTCAGGTCAAGATCTCCATTTAAAAAACCGATCACTTCCTTGATATTTCCTACTCCGTGGATTGCCAGGTCACCCACAATAGCAGCCTCCCGGGCATTCTGGACAGGGAGAATAAATCCCTTGAAACCTTTCTTGCTGGCTTCAATGGCTATCGGGAGAGCGCCTTTGATCGGAAGCAGACTGCCATCCAGAGAAAGTTCCCCCATGACAATGAACGAATCAAGTTTATCGGTTTTGATCACCTCGCTTCCGGCCAGGATACCCAGGGCAATGGTCAGATCATAGGCCGACCCTTCTTTCCGGATATCGGCAGGCGCCATGTTGATCACGATCTTTTTTCCGGGGATCTTATACCCGTTATTTCGTAAAGCCGCTTCAATCCGCTGATGACTTTCCTTGACTGCATTGTCGGGTAATCCGACCATAAAGAACTGGATACCCTGGTCGATACATACTTCCACGGTGACCATGACCGCATGTATTCCAAAAACGGCACATCCGAAAGTCTTGACAAGCATTATTGCGATGAGGATATGGAACTTAATCCGTCGGGTAAGGGAAAAGTAATATGGGCGAAACCGAAAGTTATGAACATCCGGCATCGTTCGCACAGCGAACCTTTATCCGGCATCTTGCCTGAGCAACGATCTATTTATCCGGCTTGTACTTAGAGAGCGTCAAGATCTTTTGAGCGTCTTTCTCTTCCATGAGCTGCTGAAGGGTGATATCATCCTGCCGTTCCATATATTTCTTAACAATCTGCCAGCCGATCCATTCACCCATGCGGGCCGGCGATCCCTTTGAAAATTCGGCGGTAAAAGGACCGTCCGACATGAAAATCCGGATCGTCCGCCCGTCAGTGGAATATAACATACGGTTTTCAATGATGGCCGCCCATACGTGGGCTTCATTTTTTTTGATCCATTCTGCCTGAGCGCCGGTATATCTGATTTTGTAACGGTCATCGGTTACGGGGATCAGGGCATCGATAAAATATAACCGTTTCCCGGCGCCAATCATTTCATCAAGCAGGGTATTTCCGGAGACGGCTGAGATCCCGCTGTTGTCCGCAAGAATCCCCATGCAGTCCGGAATGATATTGTCGGGGGTCATGCGTTCGATCCGATAGGCGGGTAATCCATCGGCAATATAGATCGGATAATTTTTCCCAAGATAATTGTCAAGCCCGATCAGTAAAACGCTATCGGCAAATTGCACAGGAAATTCATAATCCCCGCCGGAAATATAAGAATAGACACGAGGAATCCGGGTCGAAGGAAAATAGTATTTATAATGACGAAAAGCTTCGGTCAGACCCTCTTCAAGAAGATTCAACTCTTTGAATTGTTTTTTTACCTCCCCGAGGAAATCAAGGTTTCTTGGATTTTCAAGATAGGTCTTCATCTCGATTAATTTTCCGGGATCACTAAGGTCAGCATCCAGAAAAAAACGGAATTCGGGTTTAAGTCTTTCCAATTCCGGTCGTAAATTTGATGGGTCGATCCGGAAAAGCTGTTCCTCATAGCGGTGTATTTGTATCTTCGGCAACGAAACACCGGAAACATCTGCCTTAAGCCTGCTCGCCGGCGGTCCGCATCCTGCGACGGTGAGAACTATTAATAAACTTAAAACCTGAAAACCTGAACCTGAAACCATCTTTTTCATCACCAATTTTCGATTATATTCTTCGTTACTTTATTTAACGTATGGGTCGGTTGATTATTTTTGGATAAAATTATGGATTTGACAATCCGGTTCGGTAATGAATTGGTTAATTTTGTCAAAATCACGAAAATGAAACACCTTAAGAAGATGCAAAAGATAAAACAAACAAATTTTTCGGTTTGCGCTTTAACAGCGATTTTTATAATGCTTCCATCATTTCTGACGGCTCAGGACAAATTACCCATCAAACTTGGATTGAAAGTGGCGCCAAACATGTGCTGGATGAATACCAGTACCAAAGGGTATTCTTATGACGGTTTGAATGCCGGAGTGACGGTTGGTTTTATCTCTGATATTTACTTCGCCGAACGGTATGCGTTTTCCACGGGTTTTAATTTCGATATCTATGGAGGAAAACTTCAGTATGCCGATTCATTAATGATTCCGGGAGGGAAAGTAAATGGGATCATGTCGCGAAAATACAACCTGTTCTACCTGGAAATTCCATTGACCATCAAAATGCAAACCAAGGAGTTCGGCCGGTTTTCATTTTACGGGCAAATCGGATTTGGAACTGCATTCAGGATGACTGCTACTTCCCGCGATGAATTTATTACAGAGAACGGGGAAATGACAACTGAAAAAAATGATATCCGGGATGAAACAACGTTAATCAGGGAATCAGTGATTATCGGCATAGGAACCGAATATCACCTTGATCAGGATACCCGGTTGATTTTTGGTATTTCATATAGCAATTCCCTGAATAATATACTTACCGGAAGCAACAGTAAGACCGGATTTAATCAAAGAGCCTGGTTGAATTATGCGGAGTTGTGTATCGGCATCCTTTTTTAATAGACTATGAAGATAGCATTGTCGCAACTGAATTATCGTGTCGGGGATTTTGAATTCAATACTTCCCTGATCCGGAAAAATATTGCTAAAGCTAAGTCCGGGAAGGCCGATGTAGTGGTTTTTGCCGAATTGGCCGTCAGCGGATATCCTCCAAGGGATTTTCTTGAATTCGACGATTTTATTACCCGTTGCCAAAAGGCTGTGGTCGAAATATCCGGCGATTGTCACGGAATTGCTGCCATTATCGGCTGTCCAACCAGGAATCCTGCTAAAAAAGGGAAACCGCTTTATAACACCGCCTGTTTTCTGGCAGAGGGAAAGATCCTTGGGAAAGCCCATAAAAGTCTCCTTCCAAATTATGATATTTTCGATGAATACCGTTACTTCGAGCCGAATCGTCTCCCTTTTTCCATTGTTGAATATGGTGGAAAACGTTTTGCACTTACCATATGCGAGGATCTTTGGAACATCACCGACGATCCTCTTTATGTAAGAAATCCCATGGAGGAGCTGGTCAGGCTGAATCCCGACGTGCTTATTAATATTGCCGCTTCACCTTTTCACTATGATCAGCAAAGGATCAGGAGGGAAGTTTTAACATGGAACGCTTTAAACTATGAGCTTCCCGTGTTTTATGTAAACCATATCGGAGGTCAGACTGAACTGATTTTCGATGGGGGTTCGGTGGTGGTCAATCCGCTGGGGGAAGTCGTTGAAACAATGAAACAATTTGAAGAGGATTTTGTGATCTTTGACTGTGATAAAATTCCAAAGATGCATCGTCACAAAGACACGGAGTCATCCGATGAAAGAATAATCCGACCACGGCATCACTCAAATGCAATTTCGTTTAATTCACCGCAAATATCTCCATTGATTCACGATGCACTGATCCTGGGAATTCGCGACTACTTCAGTAAAATGGGATTTTCCAAAGCAATTCTTGGATTATCGGGAGGTATCGATTCGGCCGTAACCCTGGCGCTTGCGGTAAAAGCGCTCGGAAAAGAGAAGGTAAGGGCCGTATTGCTGCCATCGGAGTTTTCTTCGGAACACAGCATCGCCGATGCTATCAAACTGACCGGGAATCTTGGAATTGAACACGAAATTATCCCTATCGAAGAGGTCTTTCAATGCATAAAACATACATTGGAACCGCAATTTCATGACCTTCCTTCTGATCTTACCGAAGAAAATATCCAGGCAAGGATTCGTTCGATAATCTTAATGGCTTTGTCGAATAAATTCGGTTATATCCTGCTGAATACTTCCAATAAAAGTGAAGCGGCCGTAGGTTATGGAACTCTTTATGGCGATATGTGCGGAGGATTATCGGTTCTGGGAGATGTGTACAAAACCCAGGTCTACGGACTGGCGGCATACTTAAACCGTGACCGGGAAATCATCCCTGAAAATACGATCAGGAAACCGCCATCGGCAGAGCTAAGACCCAACCAGAAAGATTCCGACTCTCTTCCGGAATACGGAATTCTGGATCAAATCCTTTATCAATACATCGAGTTACGAAAAGGCCCGGATGAACTGATCCGTGAAGGATTTGATGAAACGACGGTCAGACGGATACTGAAACTAGTCAATACCAGCGAATATAAGCGTTACCAGACGCCTCCGATTCTGCGGATTTCGCCAAAAGCATTCGGGATGGGCCGCCGGATGCCCATCGTTGCAAAGTATCTCTCCTGAAAGACAACTCTTGATATACTTATACTAACACCGATTCTACCGACTTAATTTCGGAAAGCGCACGTTTTACGGCAGCCTCGATACCATTCTTCGCGGTATTGCTCACATTGACTGCATGATAACAATTTTCCCGGTTCTTTTGATGTTATCAATGGTATAGAAATAAATATAAACCCCGGGGTATGCTGTTCCGGTATGCCACGTTATCTCACTCCCGGTGGATGGAAGGATCAACTCTTTAACCATTCTGCCAAGCTGATCCGTGATCTGAATGGCAATCTCACCGCTCCGGCTTTTCGATCCGCAGGAAAAGGTAACCGAACCGGAAGCCGGGTTTGGAAAGACTTTCAATTCATTGTATGATTCCATACTTTCTTTTACACCCGTAAGCGTTGAATCTTCTACCATCAGTAACCACATATCGGAAAAACCACGGTATGTGCATTGCACATCGCCGGTATTATTTGGCGTGTACGTATTCCCAATTATTAAAAGCCTTTCATCCGATAACTCTAAAACATCATGCATATATTCATTATCTGTTCCGCCAAAACATTGCTGCCAGAGCAGATCTCCCTGCGGGGTGAACTTGAAGATCCACATATCACGATATCCTTCAAAAGAATGATTCCCTGAAACATCTCCGTCATTGGACATGGTAAGGCCTCCTGCTATGAAATTTCCATCGGAAAGTCTTTTGAAAAAAATCGGATCATCATCGTAGGATCCTCCAAAACATTTTTGCCAGATAATATTCCCTTCATGATCGATCTTCAATACCCAGAAATCAAAACCGCCGTGATTCCCGCTCACATCTCCGTCGTCCGAGTCGGTCGTCCCCAGGAGTATATAGGATCCATCCTCCTGGGGTAAGATTCTTCTGATTGTTTCTGTATTACTCCCGCCGTAACATCTCTCCCATTCAATGTCGCCCAGGGAATCCAGCTTAACAACCCATGCATCGATCTCACTGTGATGTTCACATTGTACATCCCCGTCAAAAGAACCTGTACCACCGCTCAGGATCATTCCGCCATCTGTTGTTTCGCTCAAGCCTAAACCATTATCCATAGATGTCCCTCCGAAAGAATTTTCCCACTCCAGGTTGCCGTTCTTATCGACCCTGATGACCCAGTAATCATACACCCCGTGATTCCCGGTAACATCCCCGTCGTTATGAGAACACGACAATCCTGTGCAGAGGAATCCGGAGTCGGAAGTGACTGCAAGATCGTAGCCTACGTCATTGCAGCTTCCTCCGAAACACTTCTGCCACTGAAGATCCCCTTCCCGGTCTGTTTTTATAAGCCAGTAGTCACATCCCCCATGGTTATTGGTCACCGTTCCATCAGTTGAGAAGGGTTCTCCGAGTAATATATATCCCCCATCGGGGCAAGCCTTCATCTGTTTTGCCGGATCAAATTCAGAACCACCAAAACAGGTTGATTTCAGAAAATTGCCCGAGGAATCAATACTGACAAGCCAGAGATCCACTTCGCCATGATTTCCGCTTACCTGACCGTCCGTTGATGAAGAAATACCAAATAAAAAAAATCCGTTATACGAAGGAAGAACTGAAAAGCCAATATCATCATCACTTCCCCCGTAACATTGCTGCCATTGGATCACAAGAGGCTGAGAGATTAATGTAAGAGGGAAAAGGGTAAATAAGATGACACGGAAAAACAACTTCATGAGTTTCATATGATCGGTATTATAACTTCTTCACATTGACTGCATGATAACAATTTTCCCGGTTCTTTTGATGTTATCAATGGTATAGAAATAAATATAAACCCCGGGGTATGCTGTTCCGGTATGCCACGTTATCTCACTCCCGGTGGATGGAAGGATCAACTCTTTAACCATTCTGCCAAGCTGATCCGTGATCTGAATGGCAATCTCACCGCTCCGGCTTTTCGATCCGCAGGAAAAGGTAACCGAACCGGAAGCCGGGTTTGGAAAGACTTTCAATTCATTGTATGATTCCATACTTTCTTTTACACCCGTAAGCGTTGAATCTTCTACCATCAGTAACCACATATCGGAAAAACCACGGTATGTGCATTGCACATCGCCGGTATTATTTGGCGTGTACGTATTCCCAATTATTAAAAGCCTTTCATCCGATAACTCTAAAACATCATGCATATATTCATTATCTGTTCCGCCAAAACATTGCTGCCAGAGCAGATCTCCCTGCGGGGTGAACTTGAAGATCCACATATCACGATATCCTTCAAAAGAATGATTCCCTGAAACATCTCCGTCATTGGACATGGTAAGGCCTCCTGCTATGAAATTTCCATCGGAAAGTCTTTTGAAAAAAATCGGATCATCATCGTAGGATCCTCCAAAACATTTTTGCCAGATAATATTCCCTTCATGATCGATCTTCAATACCCAGAAATCAAAACCGCCGTGATTCCCGCTCACATCTCCGTCGTCCGAGTCGGTCGTCCCCAGGAGTATATAGGATCCGTCTTCCCGGGGTAAAATTCTGATAACCGATTCGGTATTACTTCCACCGTAACATCTCTCCCATTCAATATCGCCCAGGGAATCCAGCTTAACAACCCATGCATCGATCTCACTGTGATGTTCACATTGTACATCCCCGTCAAAAGAACCTGTATTACCACCTAATATCATTCCGCCGTCATTTGTTTCACTCAAGCCTAAACCATTGTCCATAGATGTCCCTCCGAAAGAATTTTCCCACTTCAGGTTGCCGTTCTTATCGACCTTGATGACCCAGTAATCATACACCCCGTGGTTTCCGGTAACATCTCCGTTAGTGGACCATGACGATCCTGTGCAGAGGAATCCCGAATCGGAAGTAACCACAAGATCGCTACCCATATCATTGACGCTTCCTCCGAAACACTTCTGCCACTGAAGATCCCCTTCCCGGTCTGTTTTTATAAGCCAGTAGTCGCTTCCGCCGTGGTTGTTGGTTACGGTTCCATCCGTTGAGAAGGGCCCGCCGAGTAATATATATCCCCCTTCGGGACAGGCTTTCATTTGTTCTGCCGGATCAAATTCAGAACCACCAAAACAGGCTGATTTCAGAAAATTGCCCGAGGAATCAACACTGACAAGCCAGAGATCCGTATTGCCATGATTTCCGCTTACCTGCCCATCCGTCGATGAAGAAAGACCAAATAAAAAAAATCCGTTATACGAAGGAAGAACTGAAAGACCAATATCATCATCACTTCCCCCGTAACATTGCTGCCATTGGATCACAAGAGGCTGCGAGATTAAAGTAAGAGGGAAAAGGGTAAATAAGATGACACGGAAAAACAACTTCATGAGTTTCATCTGAACTGAATTTTATCTGATATGAAACAATATCATTTCAGAAATATTTATCGTAAAGATAGTGAACTCCTCCGGCAAAAGCAAGAGGAGTTTACTCTGAACATGATGATATCAATGTACTACCGTCAGTTTTCCCGATTTAATGAATTTATCGTTACCTACTATGTAAACATAGACCCCCGAAGGCATCTCCCTCGTATCCAATGTAATAAAACCTTCCGGACTGGATATGGGAAGAACTTTGATAAGCTGGTTCTTCATATCAATAATTTTTATCATCGAATTCTCGACGCCGGCAACCAGTTTATAGGTAAAGACAGTAAAGTCGTCTGAAGGATTCGGGGCGACCGAGACCCGGGGTTCATATGTTTTATTCAGGTTTCCGGATGGGTTGACTGCTTTTGATTTTACTGGTGATTCAATGGCATGAGAACAATCAATGACCGGAATATCATATCCGAATGCAAGGATACTCTTTGCCTGGTCCCCCGCAATTCCACTGCTGTTAGCGGCAATATCTTCCAGAAATGCAATTTTGGCCGAATCAAGCTCAAAAATGTTAATGCGGTCATTGACCAATTCTAATTGAAACATTTTCAAATCCTTATAATAATTGTATTCAACCATCGCGGCTGAATCAAGGGAATAGGTCCGGGGAATAATCTCCAGCAAAGCAAGCGCAGAAGAGTCATTTTTTTCATGCATCCGGGAGTCGATGATCTGGTAATCGGCAGAAAGGCTTTGTTGCACCTCCATCAGATTTCTAAAGGTCGAAAAATCCGTTACCGTATCTGACAAAACATCATGAATCAAAGGATATAAAGCGCTGAAACGCCCGGCTTGAAAATAAGACAGCTCGGATTGTAAAGCTGTTTTATCAGTAGAATCCGCTGCAATGATCCTGAGCCGTTCAATCATATATTCCGGCAGAGGATTTTCTTTTTCCGCCAAATATGTCAGAAAAGCTTCATTTCTCAATTCATCCGGATTAGCTGCAAGGATCTCAAACAGCGTCGATGTGGAAAACACATCCGATCTGTCAGCTACCGCTCTCAGAATCTCCCCGGAAAGAAAGGGAGAGATTGTGAGTAATTCCGAATGCAGTACCGCCGTATCATAAGGTGTACAGGCCGCAATTTCCGCTGCTAATTCGCTGGGATTCCCTCCGTCTTCAAGGGATTCGAAAAGAGCCAGTTTATTATTATAGGCAGTTGTATTATCGGAATATTCCTGTCGAAGCGCGTCGATTTGTTCCCGGGTCAGTTTATCGATCGCGCCTCCGTTATTTCCGAAATGGTCGGGGCAGCCATTTACATGAGGAGCAGACCCTGTAATTACATTATACACATTTTCGGGATGTTGATACGTATCGCCGTTATAATACCGGTAGTTCACCGTATACTGCGCCTGATTGTTAAAATCGCTGTACAGAGGAATGGTATGTTTGGAAAAGGTATTTCCGGCAGGCTCGCTGTGGGTGCCCTGGAATTTGGCAATCCCTACATCCGTCGTATAAAAATCATATACATTATCACTATTCTCATTACAAGTATAGTATAATCCTGTATTATTGTATTGATTAAGATTTACTCCTTCAGCCTGGTTGGCCACTGTGACTCCCTGAAATGAATTATTATAAATCTGATTATAAACTACTTCAGATTCAAGAATTTGACCAATTACCCGGATACCAAGATATTCATCTCCCGGGTTCCCTAAGGTTGTATGAGTAAATGTATTTTGTTCAATAACATATCCTGTACAATTATTCATTTCAAGACCTATGCCGGTGAAATTGGGGCAGATTGAATTTGTACCGATATCAAACGCACTCTGAATGACGGTTGCATTATTGACAGCACTTAAACGCACTCCGTAACTGTTGTCCGTGAAATCGGCATGGGTGACATACACGGTATTTGGCGAGCCGCTCGATAAAGCGTAAATTCCGGCATACAGACCCTGGAAAGAGGACCTGATCAAATTCCCCGACGGACAGGGAGAGGTAGAACTTGAGCAATATGAACCAACCCTGTATCCGGCATTGATAGTATAGATCCCATATCCTCTGTTAATACTGGAGGCGTAGTTTTTGGCATTGGAGAAGGAGCAACCATTGATTTTCACTCCTTCAACATCCCACATGGATATATGAGCATAGAATTTGCCGTTTGGAAGAAACGAGTTGTCTGTAATAAATGAACAATCGGTGAAATAGCTTAAATTGCTTGTCTGAGGGTGGGATGGGGGGTTCGGATTGAAATTATGATAGGAAATGAATTCCGCCGATCTCCTGTTGTTTTTAAAGGTGGAGCCGGTTGCCTTGATAATACCGCCTGAAGAATAATAATCCCCCGGATGCCAGAGCGCTATGTTATTGGCATTTTCAATCAGCGAATTATTGATGATCACGGTTCCCTGGGCGCATTGTCCATTGATCGTATATTGAGGCTCATGGTAATCTCCCCAAACCTCGATGCCCTGCCACATAAAATTGCAGGTGCTGGTCAGCGTAGCCCCGTTAAGAATCAATTTTGCGCCCGGCTTGACGATGATTTTTCGTTGTTCAAACATGGAAATAGTACAATTACTGATTGTCAGGGTAACACCGCTTTCAATTATTATATCGCTATATACCTTTTGATTCGTATTCCAAACCTGATCAGCAATTATAACTGTATCTTTATCTGGTAATGCGGGTCCGATGGTGATATTATCAAGTGCAACATCACACCAATAATTATTACCGGACTGTACCAAAAACCTGAGTTTCTTTATATGAGAGGGGAAACGAACAGTTACCTTATGCCATTCCTCTCCTTGATCATTCCTCACATACCAAAGTGGAAAACCCCAATATCCTCCTCCATTTTCAGTTTTTTGGAGCGCGAGGATTGTATTGCACTCATTTCCCCAGTAAAAAGTATTTTGACAATAATAAAATTCAATTTGTGCTTCACAGAAAGCAGATAAATCAATTGGCGGGCTCTCAATTATAAATTCTTTTCCCCCGGCACAATTTCGACATGATGTTTCAGTATATATATAATAATCCCCGTCTTGCGCGCCATTAGGACCGGTAAGCCCCCATTGAGTAGTCCCTTGGTGTCTCCACCAGTCAAAATCATCATATCCAACTTGTTTCCAGTTATTCCAATTTTTTTCAAAACTTGCATTGTAAGTATTTATTACGGTACAAAAACCATTGGCATCCATTGGGCCTAAACCAGGGTCTGAGTCATCTCCGTCTCTTTGGTCCGGGCAAGAAGGACAGTGAGCGGGTTTAGGGCCAATACCCCAGAAATAATATCCATCGCCATCTTTATCATAGCATTTAATGTCAGTATCTGTGCGGTTTTTACTTGTGATTAAAGGATCGATTGGATACACATTTGGTTGTTTATCATTCCAATGGAGCATATAACAGAAACCATGGTCATTTGCGCCAGGTCCTTCGGATTGTTTATAGATCCAATAAGTAAATCCCAAATATTGAGAAAGAGCTGAAGGATCAATACCCGCTATGGGTAAAATATCATCCTCATCAATAACATCCCACCCTACCAAAAGCATTGCATGATACAATGTATGCCCAATCATATTAAAATATGCTGCAGATAATGGTCCATAATTAATTAAATAATCTCGGATATTTTCATCGCTACTATTTTCATATTTATGAAAATTTTGAATCTGAATCCGGTCAACTTCCTCATTACTTGAACAAATGTCATTACAATAATCTAAAGAAGCCGAAAACGGCCGGCATGCTTCATCAGGGACACCCTCGGATTGAATCAGACTTAAGGCCCATTCAGGTTCTCCCCTGATAAATAAATTTAATTTACACGCTATATATTCCTCCGACAAATCATCATCTATATGTTGATTATAGTACAAATTCACAAGGGCTTCTACATGGGCCACCGCACCAAATATCCAACATAAGGGAGAAGTTCTTATAACACCATTGCATTGATTGGAAGCTACATTGCATAACATCTCCGTCCCAGTCCAACAACCTTCCTGACATACGGGTTTGGTAATCCATCCTGTGTGGCATACGGTATCACCATCAAAGTATGGTGAATTCGGATCATTTGCTTTATGTCTGTTTCTCCAATCGAAATTATCAACATATCCATAATGTATGATATTTTCACCAGCGCCTACAGGGGAATAAAATCCCTGTGAATAATACTCAAATCCATTCGTCTGATACCTGTCTCCCCACATTCCTTTTTTATCGGCATAAAATAATCGTGATCGAGAAGTCTCATCTGCCTTCCAAATTAGTTTATTATTGAAAATATAATTATTAAGCCTGGTAGTTTTCAGGCTGTCTTTTCTATTTTCGCTTGTATCTGTAGTGCTTGTGCATTGCCGTACTGGATATCGCTCCATGATATCTTTTCAATGGTCAGAAAAGCATCCGTGATCTGAATAATTAAATAAACCGGAGTAAATCCATCGAAAAAACAACTTTCTTCACATTCATTAGTAAAAGCAAAAACAGAGGTATCGGAAATCATCGGGTAGATCTCATAGACCAGGAATTCTTCTTCCTGAGGACTTTTAACAATGATCCTGATAAAAGAAGAATCGGAATTCAGCACAATATTGCCACTTATTCCTAAACCGGTTGTGGATAATCCATTGAAAGGAGTTAATGTTGTATCTCTTGTCAGAAGTAAATTAAAGACTGTGTCATGATTGAAGGCAGGTGTTTGACAAAACACCGCAATGGTCATCATCGACAACCAAAGAAAAAGAAAAGATTTTTTCATAGTGTTTGTTTTTAAAATGAATATTAAAAAAACCTGTTTCGAAGATTAATTCTAAAAGATGTATGTCACCGGTTTATCCGGGGGCTACAAGGAAGAAAGACGAGATATGGACAGTCAGGGATCAAATATACAAAATATGTTAAGTAAATGCAAGGTTAATATGGATTTTGTTGATAACTTTTTCAACTGGATATATGTTTTCATATGTGATCAGGCTTATAAACAGGGTTTGTTCATCGTTGACTGTGTTCTTTTAAAATCTCATTTTACCGGGCATATCCTCTCCCCCGGGGATTTTTACTGGTAAGACTGAAAAAAAACGTTGTGAAAAAAGCTAATCCGTTATTAGACGCAAGGAAAAATGCCGGAGAGATGGCATGTTGATTTGAAGATTTGAAGAATTATTTTGTTATCACGAATTTAACTATTTTACCCGGTTTCTGGCCATTTTTTAGAATACCGAAATAGTTATCGGCCAGAAAATAAGATATGTCGGCGGGTAATAAAGATCAAAGCTATCCCATATCCAGGCTCAACTCGTAAATATGAAGCTACAAAAGTGGGTGCTGCAATGCAAAAAATAAAACGGATACCGATTGTTGCAAAGTATCTCTTCTGAAAGACAACTCTTGATATACTTATACTAACACCGATTCTACCGACTTAATTTCTGGAAGCGCACGTTTTACGGCAGCTTCGATACCATTCTTCAGGGTCATCTGACTGTGGGGACAATTACCGCACATTCCCAGAAGGCGTATATTAACGGTATTATCCTCCGTCATTTCAATAAATTCCACGTCACCCCCATCGGCCTGGAGATAAGGACGGATCTGTTCAATTACATTTTTTACTTTCTGTTCAAGTTCGGCGTTTACGGTCATGGGGATCAATTTGATGATAAGGTAAATGTTTCTTTAATTGAGTTATTAATCGCTATTTGCTGTGAAACGGCTGCCGTAATTTCGGTAAAGGCTTTGGCGACGGGCGACAGCTCGTCCATAATTATGGGGCGACCGTTATCTCCCGAGATGGTGATCAATCCATCAATCGGGATTTGACCCAATAAGGGTATGTTTAATTCATCAGCAAATTTCCTTCCGCCTCCTTCTCCGAAGATGGGATATCTTTTCCCGGGCATGTCAGGAGGAATGAAATAAGACATGTTTTCGATCAGTCCGAGGATAGGAATGTTAATCTGTTCATTTCGGAACATATCGGCAGCTTTCCTGACATCGGAAACAGCAACCTGCTGCGGAGTAGTTACGATGATCGCTCCCGTAAGGGGAAAACTTTGGATAAGGGTAAGCGGAATATCCCCGGTTCCGGGAGGAAGGTCGATGATCATATAATCGAGCGCTCCCCACTCGGTATCGGTGAAAAGTTGCCTGAGCGCAACCGAAGCCATCGGACCTCTCCAGATAAGGGCTTTCGACCGGTCGACAAAAAAACCGATTGACAGAAGTTTAATTCCATATTTCTCAAATGGGATTATTATGGTTTTCCCATCCTTTTCATATCCTGTGGGGCGATCATCCAATAGTCCAAACATCATCGGAATTGAAGGGCCATAAATATCGGCATCAATCAGGCCGACTTTTGCACCTGTTTTCCCCAGCGCAATAGCAAGGTTTACCGCGACAGTCGATTTTCCAACCCCTCCTTTACCCGATCCGACCGCGATGATATTTTTTACCTGCTTCAACATTTCTTCATTTTCCGGACGCATCGAAGTGACCTTCGATGTAACTTCAATTTCCACCTCTGCATCACGGTCAACATAGGTATGGATGGCATCGATGCAGTCTTTTTTAATCTTGTCTTTCAACGGACAAGCCGGAGTCGTCAAAATAAGGCGGAACTTTATCTTTGTTCCCTCTATCCCGATATTATCAATCATGTTCAGCGTTACCAGATCTTTCTTCAGGTCCGGATCATTCACATGGCCGAGGGCCGCTAATATGTCTTCTTTCGTATAGGTCATAATATAAACTCTTCATTCCTCATAAATCCGGGAAACTTTTACATTTCTACCTTTATTTCCATCAAATACTCTTTAATCCTGTTCAGTGAATCGATAACCTCCACATTTCTTATCACATCCTCCTTATTCTGTTTTAGTTTTTCCTTGGCACCCTGGAGGGTGTAACCCCGCTCTTTGACCAGATGATAGATGATCCTCAGATTATTAAGATCCTGCGGCGTAAACAGCCGGTTTCCTTTTTTGTTTTTCCGGGGGTTCAGGATATCGAACTCTTTTTCCCAGAAACGGATAAGAGAAGTATTAACTTCAAATATCTCTGCAACTTCACCAATAGTATAATAGACTTTCTCGATTTTGTAATTTTTTTTCAGCATCGGGATTAACTTTTATTAATCCATCGATTGCGATGGACGCTGCGAAAGATCGAGCATCATCTGGAACTGATCCGGTGCCAGGTCGTTGAAAAAGAAATAGATGGGATTGATGGCAATGCCATTCTTATGAACCTCATAATGGAGATGAGGAGAAGTGGATTTTCCGGTATTACCCACATATCCGATGATCTGTCCCCGGAGAATCTTTTGTCCGGGTTTTACAAATATCCTTGAGAGATGAGCATAGAAAGTACGATAGTTATACCCGTGATCAATTACGATCAGGTTTCCGTAACCTCCTGTTCCCCTGCCGGCTTCCACGACTGTGCCATTGCCGGTGGCATAAACTTCCGTGCCGACAGAAGCAGAAAAATCAATACCTTCATGGAACTTCCTGACCTTGTAAAACGGATCGACCCGGGTGCCAAAATAGGAGCCGATCCGACGTAAGTCTTTGTTGTTGACCGGCTGGATGGCGGGTACGCTGGCAAGCATTTTTTCTTTGTTCTTGGCTAAACTGAAGACTTCATCATAGGATTTTGATTGTACATAAAGCTGTCCCATGATCTTATCCATCTTCTTCTCGGTTTCGATCAAAATATCGGAATTTGAAAAACCTTTTAACTTTTCATACCGGTCAATACCGCCTATCCCGGCTTCCCTGATGGAACCCGGGATAGGTTCGGCTTCAAAGATGACCCTGTAAATATTATCATCCCGGTCTTGCAAGTCTTTTATGATCCGGGTCACCTTTTCGAGCTGGTCGTCAAAAACACGGTATTGAAGTTTCATCTGATCTAATTCCCGTTTCAGCGCTTTTTGCTTTGGAGAATCGATGAAATTATAAGCCAGGATCAGGACAACGGCTGCAAATACCACCCCGGTTGACAAGTGAGAAAAAAAGTACAGAAACTTTTTCCGGAATGTGGTCTGAACCCGGTCGAAAGTTAAAGACTTCTTATTGAACTTGTACTTTACCTTGCTCATTTACAGGTTTATAAAGAAATAATTAAAAGCATAAGAGCTATCCTATGCAAAATTAACTAAATAATTAACTTTGCAGAAGTTGCCTGTTCTAAAAAATGTTAAGATTTGTTAAAGATTTGTTAATCTGATGCTTAAATGAATTCTATTTCAATACGAAAAACCTTCCTGGATTTCTTTAAATCCAAAGACCATTGGATCGTTCCATCAGCTCCCATGGTCATTAAAGACGATCCGACGCTGATGTTCACCAATGCCGGAATGAATCAATTCAAGGATATCTTCCTGGGAAATAAATCTGCAAAATTCAAACGGATAGCCGATACGCAGAAATGCCTGCGCGTATCGGGAAAACACAATGACCTGGAGGAGGTCGGGATTGACACTTATCATCATACGATGTTTGAGATGCTTGGGAACTGGTCATTTGGCGATTATTTCAAGAAAGAGGCAATCGAGTGGGCATGGGAATTGCTGACCGGGGTGTATGGAATTGATAAGGATCGGTTGTATGTGACTGTTTTTGAAGGTGATGAAAAAGAAGGGTTAAAACAGGATGTGGAAGCAATAGCATTCTGGAAAAAGATAGTTCCGGAAGATCGTATTTTATTTGGTTCAAAAAAGGATAATTTCTGGGAGATGGGTGATACCGGTCCCTGCGGTCCCTGTTCTGAAATACATGTGGATATCCGTAATGAAACCGACCGAAAAAAAATCCCCGGGAAAGAGCTGGTCAATAAGGGGAATCCGTTGGTGATCGAAATATGGAACCTGGTTTTTATTGAGTTCGACCGGAGAAATGATGGGGAACTTGTTCCCTTACCTGCAAAGCATGTCGATACCGGAATGGGATTCGAACGTCTTTGTATGATCCTGCAACAGAAACAATCGAATTATGATACTGATATTTTTCAGCCCATTATCCAGGCGCTTTCTTCAAGAGCGGGCATCCCTTATGGATCAGATCCAAAGACGGATATCGCCATGCGCGTGGTAGCGGATCACTTGCGGGCTATTTCCTTTTCCATTGCCGACGGACAACTTCCTTCCAACGTAAAGGCCGGTTATGTGATTCGGCGTATACTTCGGCGAGCATTGCGTTACGGATATACTTTCCTTGATCTCAAAGAACCCTTTATTCATGATCTTGTCCCGGTTCTGGTGAAACAAATGGGGAGTGTTTTTCCAGAACTTAAAGCGCAGGAAAACCTGATTACTCATGTAATCCGTGAGGAAGAATCGGCCTTTCTGAGAACCTTATCAACCGGAATACAACGGTTTAACGCCTATATTGCTCAACAAAAACCCCCGGATTATATCAAAAATCCTCAGATCCCCGATCCCGCATCTTATACGATAGAGGGTAACTTCGCCTTCGAACTTTATGACACCTATGGTTTTCCCATCGACCTTACCTTGCTGATGGCACGGGAACACGGGTGGTCGGTCGATATGGAGGGATTTAACAAAGGACTTGCCGGACAAAAAGCCCGTTCACGTCAAGCTGCTTCCGTTGAAGCCTCCGACTGGACAATCCTGCAGGAAGATGCTACTCTGTCACAATTTGTAGGTTATGATACTTTATCGGTCGACACGGAGATCATTAAATACCGGAAAGTTACCACAAAAGGAGAGACATTGTATCACCTTGTTCTGGGTCAGACTCCCTTTTATGCGGAATCGGGAGGACAGGTTGGTGATCGGGGTTGGCTCATTTCCGGAAGTGAAAAAATTGAGATCATCGACACGATCCGCGTAAATGAACTGATCATTCATATTTCCGGAAAATTATTCAAAGAGCCTGATCGACCCGTCAATGCCGTTGTGGATGGTGAAAAACGAAGGCAAACGGCGAATAACCATTCCGCTACCCATCTGCTGCATGCGGCTCTCAGGCATATTCTCGGGAAACACGTTGAACAAAAAGGATCCCTGGTAGATGAAAACCATCTGCGATTCGATTTTACCCACTTTTCTAAAATGACTCAAGAGGAGATCAGCCAGGTTGAAAAGCTAGTAAATCTCAAGATCCGTGAAAATATCTTCCTTCAGGAAGAACGGTCATTGCCGGTCGGCAAGGCTAAAGAGATGGGCGCGATGGCCCTTTTTGGTGAAAAATATGGCGATTTTGTGAGAGTTATTGCATTTGATAAAGATTACTCCGTTGAATTATGCGGCGGCACCCATGTGATGGCAACCGGGCAGATCGGTCAGCTGAAGATCGTTTCCGAAGGAGCCATCGCCGCAGGGATTCGCCGTATTGAAGCCATCACCGGCGAAAAAACGGAAATCTATTGGAATGAAAAACAACAACTCGTCGATGCGTTGGAAGAGCTGCTAAAGCGTCCTAAGGATCTGTTGAAAAGTATAAAAACCCTGGTTGAAGAAAACCAAACGCTTAAGAAACAGATCTCGGAATCAGATAAGATCAAAGTTCAACAGTTGAAAGAATCTTTGAAAACCCGGGTTCAACAAATTCATGGGTTTAACTTCCTGGCCGTTAAAGTTGATCTGGATGCCGAACAGGCAAAAAATCTCGGATGGGAACTGAATAAAGAAATTCCCGACCTGTTTCTGCTCCTTGCCCACGAAAGTGATGGCAAAGCCGGTTTGACGGTACTGCTTTCCGAAAACCTGGTGAACAAACATAAACTGGACGCGGGAAAAATTATCCGGGAACTTGCCAGGGAAATAAAAGGAAGTGGCGGCGGGCAACCCCATATCGCTACCGCCGGGGGAAAAGACCCGAACGGAATTCCGGCAGCATTGGAAAAAGCAAAAGAATTTATCCCTGAGTAATTAAAGTTGAATTAAACGAGAAGTGAAAAAAGTGACAACCAAAGAGATTACCGACGACATCCGGAATTATTGCAGGAAGCATGCCGATCCTGCTCTTGTTCAAAAATATTCACGGTATTTTAAAGGAGGATATAGCGGCTGGGGTTTACCGCATGATCTCTATGAAGCAAAAGTCGCCGAAATTCTGACCCTTCCGGGAATGGATATCGGCCGGGTTCTTCAGCTGGCCGAAGTGCTGGTAAAATCACCAAAATACGAAGAGGTCAGCATGGCGATTATGATGACATTGAAACTGCACAAAGAGTGGACCTTCAAAACTTTCAAAGCCGTAGAGGAGTGGTTTTCGACCGGAATAACCAATTGGGCTCATACCGACTATATTTGCGGGGAGATCCTTTCCCTCTTTTTCAAGAAAAACTTGATCACCATGGAAACAATTGGTGACTGGCGGTTTGCGAAGAACAAATTCCAACGAAGAGCGGCGGTTGTCGCCTTGATAAAACCCTTGAAACTCTCTTCCGATTTTCGCCCTTTTTTCGATTTTATTGATCCCATGATGACTGACCCGGAACGGGAGGTCCACCAGGGACTGGGATGGTTCCTTCGCGAAGCATGGAAAAAACAACCGGAACCAGCCGAAGCTTTTCTTCTGAAATGGAAAGAAACTGCAGCCCGTCTGATTTTCCAATACGCGACAGAAAAAATGACCAAAGAAGAAAAAGAGCGCTTCCGCAGAACCAAATGACTCTCCAGTTCCTGACTCATAATCTTCCTGCACAGAAACTTTATGCGAACCTTGGTTTTAAAGAAATTTACCGCTACTGGTATCGGATGCGGAAAGTCTGAGTATTAACAACTCCGGACCTCTTTTTTTAGCTCCTCTATGGCAATGGTAATGGGAAGTTTTTCTTTTTCAAGAGAAAATTCAAGAATAATTCTTGCCAATTCAGAAGATGGAGCATCTTCTGTTACTTTCCCGGCAGCCTTATTGATCAGCCGGATGGTCTCCTCTTTTGCATTTTTTACCAGTTCCCAGGATGTCGGGGAGATATAAATTTGCTGTGAAAGATTATATTCAAACTCATCGCGGATAGTCTTTACAAGAAGCGACTGCAATTGAGCAGAGGAAAGATCCGGTTTGTTCAAACGAAGGATCAGGGTGGTTGGAAAGATTCTTTCCAGAAAAAGAACGATACGCTCATACGCTTGTAACTGTAACGGAAGGATGATCTTTTGGCGGTCATCCTGCGACACCGGCGAACTCAATTTCTTCGTCTGAGAAAAATAGTAATGTAAAAGTACCCATGCTCCGGTAAAAACCATCACACCGATCAGAACAATTTCGATTAGGCGAAAGAAAATAAAAGGACTCATAAGAAATTCTTTTAATAACAAAATTACCAAAAATATTTCTAATTTTGCACTTTTTTCAAAAACTTCATTTTCACCACCTTATGATAACACTCGCGAACAGAATCCAGTATTTATCAGAATCAGAAACCCTTGCCATGTCACGAAAAAGCCGTGAACTGAAAGCTCAGGGCCATGATGTCATTAATCTTAGTCTTGGGGAACCCGATTTTCACACTCCCGATTATATTAAGCAGGCTGCAAAAGAGGCGCTCGATCAGAATTATACTTTTTACTCTCCGGTAGCCGGATATGAAGATCTGCGGAAAGCCATCTGTGCTAAGTTAAAACGTGACAATAATCTTGATTTTGAATATAATCAGATTGTTGTTTCCACCGGGGCTAAACAATCCATTGCCAATGTGGTACTCAGTCTGGTCAACCCTGGCGACGAAGTCTTGTTGCCTGCACCATACTGGGTATCCTATAAGGAAATCGTGAAGGTTGCCGAAGGTAAATCAATCTTTGTTCCCGCTTCCATCGAACATGAGTTTAAAGTAACACCTCAACAGCTTGAGGCCGCGATTACTCCCAAAACACGTTTGCTGATTTTCAGCTCCCCCTGCAATCCAACCGGTTCCGTTTATACACGGGATGAATTGAAAGGGATCGCTGAAGTAATTGCAAAGCATGCCGGAATTTATATCATTGCCGACGAAATATATGAACATATCAATTTTGTTGGAAAGCACGAAAGTATTGGCCAATTCGGCTTTATTAAAGACCGTTTGATCATAATCAATGGCGTATCGAAGGGTTTTGCCATGACCGGCTGGCGGATCGGATATCTTGCAGCTCCGCTGGAAATCGCAAAAGCCTGCGATAAATTACAGGGGCAATTTACTTCCGGCGCTTCCACTATTGCCCAGCGAGGCGCATTGGCAGCAGTGCTCAACGATCCCCGAACCTCCCCCGAATTGAAAGTTATGCAACAGGCATTCCGTGAACGGAGAGACCTGTTGATATCATTGCTTTCGGATATTCCCGGATTGGTTTTAAATCACCCGGATGGCGCTTTTTATCTTTTTCCTGATATATCGTATTACTTCGGAAAATCGGATAATGATATACATATCTGCAACAGCAATGACCTTTGTATGTACCTGCTGAATAAAGTCTATGTTGCAGTAGTACCCGGAGATGCTTTTGGCGATCCACGTTGTCTCCGGATCTCTTATGCAACCAGCAAGGACAAACTCGTCGAAGCTGTGAAGCGTATCAGGAAAGCTCTGGGTGATTTGAAATAGTGATTCCTTTTTTGCACTGAAATTATCTGTTACAAATATCCACTGCGGGAAACCGGTAAATTATGAAGTCTGAGACTATAAAAGTCAAACTATTGCAACTCTAAATAACCAACAATATGATAATCAATAAAAAACTCCGGACTTGGGTGAATGAATGGGCGCTTCTTTGCCAACCCGATTCCATCCATTGGTGTGACGGTTCGAATCAGGAGAACCAGAAACTACTTGACTTAATGGTAAAAACCGGCATGGCCGTCCACCTGAATGAAGCCAGGCGCCCAAACAGTTACTATTTCCAAAGTGATCCAAGCGATGTAGCCCGCGTTGAAAACCGTACTTTCATCTGTTCGGCAAAGAAACAAGACGCCGGCCCTACCAATAACTGGATGGCTCCGGATGAAATGAAAAAAACCCTCACTGAAATGTTCCGGGGTTGTATGAAAGGACGGACGATGTATATCATCCCTTTCAGCATGGGTCCCCTCGGATCAAAAATTGCACATATAGGGATCCAGATCACCGATTCGCCTTATGTTGTCGTTAACATGCGCATCATGACACGGATGGGAGAAAAGGTACTCGAGATTCTGGGCGAAGATGAATTTGTTCCATGCATACATTCTGTCGGCGCTCCTTTACAACCGGGACAAAAAGATGATAAATGGCCCTGCGCTCCTATCGATAAAAAATATATTTCTCACTTTCCGGAAACGAATGAGATCTGGTCATTTGGAAGTGGCTACGGCGGAAATGCACTCCTCGGTAAAAAATGCTTTGCCCTTAGGATTGCTTCCGTGATGGCCCGCCGTCAAGGCTGGATGGCCGAACATATGTTGATTATGGGAATAACCAATCCCAAGGGAGTCAAACGATATTTTGCAGCAGCCTTCCCAAGCGCTTGCGGGAAGACGAACCTTGCCATGTTGATTCCAAGCATTCCCGGATGGAAAGTGGAAACCGTCGGCGATGATATTGCGTGGATGAAATTCGGGGAGGATGGTCGCTTATACGCGATAAATCCCGAGGCCGGGTTTTTCGGCGTTGCGCCTTATACTTCCATGGAAACCAATCAAAATGCAATGCTTTCATGTAAAGCGGACTCCATCTTTACAAATACCGCCCTCACCCCCGATGGTGACATCTGGTGGGAAGGAATAGGGAGTGCGATTCCATCAGGTTCTATCACCTGGACCAATGAAGTATATGACCCATCCTCCGGGAAGCCGGCTGCTCATCCGAATGCCCGGTTTACTGCACCGGCCCGTCAATGTCCGGTGATCGACAAGGATTGGGAAAACCCTAAAGGCGTTCCGATTTCAGCTTTTCTATTTGGAGGTCGCCGTCCGGGTACCGTCCCCCTGGTCTATGAATCATTCGACTGGAATCATGGAGTATTTCTCGGTTCCATCGTAGGGTCCGAAGTGACCGCCGCCGCCCTCGGATTGAAAGCAGGCGTGCGCCGGGATCCTTTCGCCATGCTCCCCTTCTGCGGATACCACATGGGCGATTACTTCGGTCATTGGGTGAATATTGGAACTCATGCTCCCGATAAGACCAAACTTCCCCGGATCTTTAACGTAAACTGGTTCCGGAAAGGACCCGATGGCAAGTTCCTGTGGCCGGGTTACGGGGATAACATCCGGGTATTAAAATGGATCTTCGAACGTGTTGAAGGTACCGGCAAAGGAGTGGAAACTCCCATCGGTTATGTTCCGTCGAAAGAGGCCATCGACATCTCCGGGCTTTCCGGCGTTAAAGAAAAAATGGATGATATTCTGAAAGTCGATAAAGAGGAATGGCTTAGGGAATGTGAACTGATCGCCGAACATCAGGCTATCTTTGGGGATCGTCTTCCTGAGGAAATGGACCGGCAATTCCGGAATCTGAAGAACAGACTTGAAAAATAAATGCCAAGAGAGACTAAAATCTATACTAAAAGCGGCGATCAGGGAGAAACTTCCCTTCTGGGAGGAACCCGTGTGCTGAAATGCCACGAACGGGTTGAAGCATACGGGAACCTTGATGAGCTGAATTCTTTTATCGGTTTAATCCGCGATCAGGATATAGATATTCATTACCGTGAAATACTTCTCAGGATCCAGTCGAATCTTTTGATCATGGAAGCCTTGATCGCAAGAGATCCAGACAAACAAACCCACGATCTTCCTGTGTTAAAAGAGGAAGAGGTAAATTTTCTCGAAAAAGAGATCGACTCCATGAACAAGGAATTGCCCCCCCTTCATTCATTTATCCTCCCGGGAGGGAATATTGCGGTATCGACCTGTCATGTTGCCCGGGCTGTTTGCCGGCGTGCAGAAAGGGCTGTAGTAAAGTTAAACCAGGACCAACCGGTTGAAGGAATAATAATTTGTTTCTTAAACCGTTTATCGGATTATCTGTTTATCCTGGCGAGAAAAATTGGAAAGGATCTGAAAGCCGAAGAAAAGAAGTGGGAGAAAGGAAAAGATTTCGCTTGACATTTTGATTTTATTTTTTATACTTTTGCAAGAATTAAAAAAAGCTCAGAGAACTAATGTATTGGACACTTGAATTAGCCTCAAAACTGGAAGATGCGCCTTGGCCTGCTACCAAAGACGAGTTGGTTGACTGGGCTATCAGATCAGGTGCTCCGCAAGAAGTGATCGAGAACCTCAGAGAAATTGAGGATGAAGGCGAATCATACGAACGCATCGAAGATATCTGGCCGGATTATCCTACCAAAGACGACTTCTTTTTCCACGAAGACGAATACTGATCATTTAATTGACAATTATCAATCAGCGATTGATTAATAATTCCCTGGGAAAATCATTCTCCCATTGGATTCCTTAACATTCTTCCCTGCTAAAGAAGGTGAAATTTACACTCCCGTAATCCCGTTTTTGCGAAAAGCAGGGGTGTTGTTCGAATTGATATTTTGCAGAATGTTCCAAAATGAACAATCCGCCCGGTTTAAGAATGGATCCGCTAAATACAAGTTCAGGAATACTTTCCAGGTCGGCCAGATCATAAGGGGGATCAGCAAAAATCAGGTCGAAGGAGGCCGTTGGATGACGTAAAATCTGAAAGACATTTGAACGGACTGTTCTCAGATTATCTATTCCGAATTCTCCGGAAACTTTATTAACAAAATCGATGCATCGGGGGTTTTGATCAATGGCAGTGACAGAGGGGGATCCCCGGGAAATGAATTCGAAAGAGATGCTTCCCGTTCCTGTAAACAGATCCAGAACGTTCACCGTTTCAAAATCGATCAGATTATTCAGAACATTAAATAATGCTTCCTTGGCAAAATCAGTAGTGGGACGCACCGCAAGTCTCGATGGGGGCCGGAGTTTTCTGCCGCGATATCTACCGCTTACGATTCGCATAAGGCGAAGTTTAGAAGTGGATAGAACGACTGGGACGATAATTGGTCAAACACGTAACTGAAACCAAAACCATCATTATGCCGGCCAAATTCCACATGCCGGATATAACGTTGTAAAAGTTCAAAAAGATTTGCATTCGGGTCCGCTGCCCCCAAAAGAACGACCGGGATGGTTTCAGGATTGATATTCAACTGTTCCAGTACAAAGATCAGGTAATAGGTGATATCCTCCGCATTCAGATAAGGGAAAGAATTGAAATAGCTCATCTGCCGGCCGTCAAATAACATGAGATCAAAGCTCTTTTCACGCAAGTGAAGGAATGCACGGTTGGCATTAATCCGGTTCTTATAGTTGATCAGAACAGATTCAATCAGGATGGTAGAAAGGTGGAAGATCTGCGAATGGGGGAAGAAACTTGCTATGGCATCTGATGTTGAAACCGGGATCGAAAAGACATTGTAATTATCCATGATGAGCAGGTGGTCGGAGAAGGGCTTCTCCTCCGGATCGGTATTGAAATTAAATTTCAGGTAATCTTCAAGGTTGTTTGGGTCAAAAAGCGGTCCCGGAATTAAAGTACTCTTTTTCCCTTCATAGGCAATTTTTATCGATTTGTACGGATTTATGAGCCATGGGATACCGGTAGTCACACTTTGTAAAAAATCATGAAAAGTGGTTTTCATTCCCGGGGGTTGATGGAATTCATTCCGGCTGATTTGCTGAATGCCCAGGAATTTATTCCGCCGGTAATCCAGAATGCAATAGATAAAGCTTGACTCATTGAACTGTATAAACAACCCATAATTTTTCGTTTCCCGGATTGAGAATGTTTCATCCAGCTTACTGAGTATAACAGTAAAACGATCATACATACCTGTCAGACAATAAAAACAAAAACCAGATTGAGGACAATGATAATAAGAAAACCGGAAATAAGGAATTTCCAGGCACTTTTCCCTGCAAAAAAGCAACCATAAATAAGTTTAAGGACGTTATTACTGATGATCGCCTGCAGGGTAGCCATGGCAATAGCATCCATTGATACATTATATTTCCCCTGGAAGAGGTTTATAAGAAATGGATCGATATCCGTAAGGCCGACGATGGTCGAAAGAACATTCAATCCCATAGTGCCAAAATGAGTGATCACGCCATACGTAATAAAAGTAAATGCCACATAAAGGGCAGTAAAGATCAGCGCCATTTTAAACTCAAGTGGATTTTTATCTTCCGTAAGATCCCGGTCAAACACATTGTAGGTTTTGTTCTTGAATAACAGAATTACCGTTCCGATACCGGCAGAAAGAAGAAAAAGCATAATAAAAAAGGGCCAGACCCGAAAAAACAGGGATTGGCTAAATATAAAGATCAGGATCAGGATCCGAAAATACATCATCGAGGTTGCAAAAAGGATTCCGGCTAAATATTGGTTCAGGTGCTGGGGTTCTTTTTTACTTTTCTTGGCCAGGATGATTGTTGTGGCAGTACTGCTGTAGAGTCCTCCAAGGATGCCGGAGAGAACGATGCTGGCTTTCCTGAAAACAAACTTCTTCAGCAGATAACTAAAATAGGAAATCGTCGAGATTACCACGATAGCCAGCCATATGTTGTATGGCGTAAGACTTAAATCCTTAATGAAGGGTTTATCAGGAACAATGGGTAGGATTACACCGGCGATAACGAGAAATTTGCCGAGCGTCAGAAATTCGTACCGGTCAAATTTCATAGAAAGACTGACAAAGCTCTCTTTCAGTTCTGTTAAAATGAGTACGGTCACGACAATAAGTAAAACCATCCATAACGGTTGTGTCAAGACAAGGGGACCGATGCAATAAGTGATAAGAGCGATCAGGATCGTGGTAGCCCCGAAATCCTTGAATTCGCGGATATGAAAGAAATAGGAAATGGAAAAAATGATCGCAAGGATCAGTCCGCCTCCCATAAACAAGGCCGCATGCTGACTGTCGAGGAGATACAGTACAAAACCCAAAATCCCAATAAAAGTAAAGGTCCGGTCGGTGCCGAAGGTGTGGCTGGTATCGTTAGCCAAACTATGGATTCGACGCTGCGATAATCCTATCAACAAAGAGAAAACCGCGACCAGAATAAAGTTGACCAGGTTCTGCGGGATGTTTGTAAATAGTTGCATAGGGTATAATTTGAACAGTGAAAAACGAAATTAAATTTATTTATCCTGCATCCGGTATCGTTCGCGCAGCGAACATTTATCTCTTATCCGTTAACAATTTAATGATCTCCTGATACTCCGGCACCTCTTTTAAGAACTTAAATGTCTTCATTCGATGATCAACCTGACAGGCATAATGTTGTAATCCATTCGTAACAACCAGGAAATCGACGGTCAGGGACATATTGTACATGGCTACCTGATCAAAGACAGTCTGGGTAATTTCTATCTCCGGCGCTTTACATTCGACCACCAGACATGGATTCATCCGGGGTCCGTAAACAAGGATGTCGCTGCGTTTCTTCAATCGATGATAGTTTAAAGAAGCTTCCACTACAATTAAGGAAGGAGGATAACCTTTTTGCGTGACCAGAAAATTTAAAAAATGCTGCCTGACCCATTCCTCGCTGGTCAGCCTGACAAATTTCCCCCGAAAGCGATCAAAAATTTCTTCTCTTCCATTCCGGTTCTGCTTGGTCCGGGCTTCAAAAGCCGGTAAGTTTAGTTTGTGCATCATCTTCCAATACAAACTTACATAAAAATCTGACAAATCGTTATCTTTGTAATCATTACTGTGCTCCAAACGACAAAATGCCGATTTACATGAAGACTAAAAAAGAGATCGTCGACGATTGGTTGCCAAGATACACGGGAACATCTCTGGGTGATTTTGGTGAATTCGTTCTCCTGACTAATTTCAGCCTGTATCTCGACCTTTATTCAAAATGGTTCAATACTCCGGTCATGGGTAAGGGGAAAGCCATGCCGAGTGTCACTAAGGGTAAGATTACGCTGATTAACTTCGGATTGGGCAGCCCTAATGCCGCAACGATCATGGATTTGCTGGGAGCTATCAAGCCCAGGGCCGCATTGTTTCTTGGAAAATGTGGAGGATTGAAGAAAAAATGCAAAATGGGCGATTTGATTTTACCGATTGCAGCTATCCGCGGGGAAGGTACTTCCGATGACTATTTCCCGGAAAGGGTTCCGGCTTTACCCGCATTCAACCTGCAAAAGATCATTTCAAACCATATCCAGAACCATCGGAAAAATTACTGGACAGGAACCGTTTATACTACCAACCGGAGGGTTTGGGAATATGATGAGGAGTTCAAATCCTACCTGAGGAAAACACGGGCTATTGCAATCGATATGGAAACCGCTACTCTTTTTTCCGTTGGATTTGCTAATCAGATCCCGATCGGAGCCTTATTGCTTGTTTCCGATCAGCCGATGGTTTCCCGCGGAATTAAGACTCAGGTTAGCGACAAAAAAGTGACGGAGAAGTTTGCCGAGGAACATTTGCAGATCGGTATCGAAACGATGAACGAACTGATTGATCATAAACTGAAAGTCAAACACCTCCGGTTCGATTGAACGGGATCGAATTCCTGTCACTCCCGGTAAGATAGCCTCTTCCTTATGACTGTAAAAAATGAAACCAGTTTTAATCAGATACTCAGTGAACTGAAAAATCAGATCTATTACCCGGTTTACTTTTTATATGGCGATGAACCTTATTTCATCGATGAGATTTCCGGTTTTATTGAACATAACGTTCTGAATGATCAGGAGAAGGAATTCAACCAGACGATCCTGTATGGGAAAGATGCCGGCATCCCCATGATCATAAGCTTTGCCAAACGCTTTCCGATGATGGCCAATTACCAGGTCCTGATCATTAAAGAAGCCCAGGAACTGGCGAAAATCGAAGAGTTGCAAACTTATATTGAAAACCCTCTAAAATCAACCCTTCTTGTGATTTGCTATAAATATGGAAAGCTCGATAAACGGAAAGGGTTGTATAAGTCAATTGAAAAAAACGGAATAGTCTTTGAGTCGCCAAGACTTTATGAGAGTAAAATCCCTGATTGGATACATGAATACCTTAAGGAAAAAAATTGTTCCGTTACCCAAAAAGCGGCTATTCTCCTTACCGAATTTCTGGGGAATGAATTGAGCAAGATAGTCAACGAATTGAACAAATTACTGATCAATATTCCTTCCGGATCAGAAATTACAGAGGATTATGTAGAAAAGAATATCGGCATCAGTAAAGATTTTAATGTTTTTGAACTACAGAAGGCGTTGGTAAAAAAGGATGTTTTAAAAGCCAACCAGATCATCCGTTACTTCGCCGCCAATCCAAGAGAAAATCCACTGGTTAAAGTTATTCCTATTCTTTTTTCTTTTTTCAGCCGGATCCTTACCTATCATTATCTCCGGGATAAATCGAAAAATTCAGTTGCATCGGCGCTATCGGTCAATCCATTCTTTATTTCCGATTACCAACAGGCAGCTAAAACTTTTTCACCGGGGAAAGTGATAAAAACTATATCCTTGCTGCGCGAATACGACTTAAAAGCAAAAGGGTTGGATAACAACTCAACTCCCGATGGGGAGCTGATGAGAGAATTGATATTTAAGATCCTGCATTAATCTTCTTCCACCTGATAGTTGTATTCTTTTGAACGGTAGGTGTCCTCGATAAGAGATTGATAACGTTCCTGAATGAATTTACGGCGAAGCTTTAAGGTCGGGGTAAGTTCTCCGGCACCGATGGTCCATGAATCGGCGATCAGTCTGAATTTCTTGATTTTTTCGGTTTGTCCGAGATCGAGGTTTATTTGTTCAACCTCTTGCCGGAATCGTTTGATAATACGGATATTCCGTACCGCTTTTTCCGGAGTAGTGAAAGTAACGCGCTTAATTGCACACCAGTTTTTAAGATGTTCAAAATCCGGGACAATCAGGGCGGCAGCGTATTTACGGTTTTCGCCGATAACCAGAATATGTTCAATGAAGGGAGATTCCATGAACCGTTGTTCAATCACCTGCGGAGCAATGTATTTCCCCGTGGAAGTTTTAAAGATCTCTTTTTTCCGGTCGGTGATTTTCAGATATTTCCCGTCGTCCAACATTCCGATATCACCCGTATGAAACCATCCCTCTTCATCGATTACCTCTTGGGTCCTTTCCGGTCTGTTATAATATCCGAGCATTATATTGGGTCCTTTACACAGGATTTCACCGTCTTCGGCAAATTTGACTTCAACTCCGGGTAAGACGGGCCCGACGGTCCCAAATTTAAATCCGCCGGGTTCAAAGTTAGAGACAGCTATAACCGGGGAGGTTTCCGTAAGACCATAACCTTCCAGAAGCGGTATCCGGGCCGCCCAGAAGATCCTGGCCAGTCTCGGATGAAGGGACGCGCCTCCGGAAACAATCAACCTGACATTATTTCCAAGTATTTTTCGCCACCGGCGAAAAACGATCAAGTTGGCAATCCATAATTTAACATCATAAAACCACCCGCGCGTGTGGTTAAATTCAAACTTATGTCCCTGGCGGAGTGCCCAGAAAAAGACTGTTTTTCCAGGACCTTTAATATTTCTTCCCTTTGAGACAATACGGTTATAAATTTTCTCGAGTAAACGGGGTACACAGGCAAAAGTATGCGGTTTGATCTCGCGGATATACTCTCCGATCTTATCAAGACTCTCACAATAATAGATCGACATCCCGCAGTATTGGTACACGTAATTCAGCATCCTTTCATATACATGACAAAGGGGAAGAAAACTCATAGCCCGGTCATCGACATTGAAATTCGGAATTTTGGCACACTCCGTAAAGTTTGAGATAAAATTCCGGTGAGAAAGCATCACTCCCTTGGGTCTTCCGGTAGTTCCCGAAGTATAAATGATCGTGGCAAGATCATCCGGGAGGATGGATTGTTTGATCGATTCCAATTGATCCGGGTGGGGATGACTTTGCCCCTTTTCAAGAATTTCTTTCCAGTTACCGACTCCTTTAACCCTTTCTATCGTAAAGATTCTTTTCAGGTTGGGAATATCCTGGCTGAACTTTAAGATCCTCTTGTAAATATTTGCATCCGATACGATAAGGTATTCAATTTGTGAATCGTTTAAAATATACCGGTAGCTACTAACGCTTACAGTCGAATAAATCGGTACCTGAATTGCTCCCGACATTAATATGCCCATATCAAAAAAATTCCATTCCGGGCAATTGTACATGATCGTCCCAATCCTTGTTCCCCGTTGTACTCCCAAGGCAAGAAGTCCAAGTGCAATTTCCTTTGAAAACCTGATATAATCCTCAGAAGAATAGGGAATCCATTTTCTGTCCTTCCGGAACAAAAAAGCATCCGGCTTGGTAATGTACTTTTCCCGGTATTGTTCAAGCAGGTCGAAAAGTTTGGAAATCTCAGGCATTATCCGTATTGATTGTATTATTTAAACAAGATCTCAATGCGTTCCTTGTATTTCTTGCAGATAAAGTTCCTTTTAAGTTTCAGGGTTGGAGTGATCTCCCCCGTTTCAAAGGACCATTCCGTATCCAGGAGATCCCAACTCTTGATCTTCTCCGTATCGCCGAATAACTTATTGTATTTGTTGATCTCCACCTGGAAACGTTTTCGAATCCTGGGAAGTTGGATCATCTCGGTATTCGTGGTATAAGGAACCTCCTTCACCTCACACCATGCTTTTAAAAAAGTGAAATCCGGGACAATCAAAGCGCCGGCAAATTTTTGGTTCTCTCCAACCACAATAAATTGATCGATGAACAACGACTCCTTGAATTTATCTTCTATGGGTTGCGGGCTTATATATTTTCCGAAAGAGGTTTTAAACATCTCTTTTTTTCTCCCGGTGATCTTCAGTTGACCCTCGGGTTCTATATGTCCCAGATCGCCGGTATGAAACCATCCATCTTCGTCAACAGCTTTTTTGGTCTGTTCAGGATCCTTATAATAACCTTTCATGACATTGGGACCTTTACACAGAATCTCGCCGTCGTCGGCAATCTTGACAGAAACACCCCGGAGAACAGGACCGACGGTACCAAAATTAATTCCATGTTTACTGAAATCGCTTACGGCAATCACAGGCGAGGTCTCCGTAAGACCATATCCCTCCAGAATATGAATCCCGGCGCAGGAAAACATTCTGGAGAGTCTTGGCTGGATAGCCGCTCCTCCGGAAACGACAATATTAATCTTCCCTCCCAGCGCTTCCCTCCATTTCACATAGATCAGCTTATCGTATAGTTTACGTTTTAATTCATATAACCAGCCATTCGCTCCTTTCAGTTCATACCTCAGGGCAAGGTGCAATGCCCAGAAGAAAATCCACCGTTTGAATCCCTTCAACTTATGTCCGGTGGCAAAAAGTTTGTCATAAATTTTTTCCAGGAGACGAGGAACCGTAGTAAGAATCTCGGGTTTCACCTCTTTCATATTCTCCGTTATCATTCCAATATTTTCGGCATAGTAAATAGAAATACCCAGATACTGGTACATGTAGTTCATCATTCGTTCATAAACATGGCACAAAGGAAGATAGCTGACCGCTTTTGCCTCTTCACCAAAGGGAGGGATATAGGAAACAGCTTTGAAGTTAGAAACAAGATTGTCATGCGTCAGCATGACTCCCTTGGGATTTCCGGTGGTGCCTGAAGTATAAATAATCGTGGCAACATCATCCGGCGTTATGGCTGATTTTCTTTTTTCCAGAAGCTCCCGGTTGGGATTTTGTTTCCCCAGTTCGATCAGCTCACTGAGTTGTTTGAATTTTTCCTGGGCCTTATACGTATAAATCTCCTGGATGTGAGGGATATTAGGGATAATATGCTCGATTTTACGTAATAATTCCTTCCCCAGAATAAAGATGAATCTGACTTCGGCATGTTCAAGAATGTAAGAATAATCGGATTCGCTGATGGTAGGGTAAATTGGAACATGAATAGCTCCTACCTGCTGGATAGCCATGTCGACGAAATTCCACTCCGCACGGTTAACGCTGATCTGCGCAATCCTGTCGCCCGGCTGAACCCCTATGGCAAGAAAGCCGAAACTGATGTTGTCGACGATCTCTCTGTATTGACTGATACTGTACTTTACCCACTGACCATTTTCTTTGGACGCAATTACATCGTCCTTTGGTTTAAAGCTCTTCTCATAATGAGTTAAAAGATCGAAAATACGGGTCACTTCCATAATATTTTTTTAAAATCAATATGAACTGAAATGCAATGATAAAGAAAAATGGTTAAATACAAGAGGATGAACCAGAGAATAACCCGGATTTCATCCCAGGGATCTTTTTTTAAGTCTTATGAAAACACATGGAGGAAGCCTGATTTGAGGGCATGATCACCAGATCATTGATATTAACGTGTGCCGGTTGATTTGCGCAATAAAATACAACCTCTGCCACGTCTTCCCCGGAAAGAGGAGTAAACCCCTTATAAACGTTATCGGCTCTGGTTTTATCGCCTTTGAAACGGACCAGCGAAAATTCAGTATCTGCCGCTCCCGGAGCGACCTGAGTAACTTTTATTCCGAAGGGAAGGAGATCGATTCGCATGCCTTTTGTCAAGGCATCAACGGCAAATTTCGATCCGCAATATACATTGCCATTCGGATATACCTCTCTGCCCGCAATGGAACCGATATTGATGATATGTCCCTTTCCGCGGGCAACCATAAGCGGTGAAACCACCCGGGTCATATAAAGCAATCCTTTTACGTTGGTATCGATCATCCGGTCCCAGTCATCGATAACTCCCTCATGGATCGGATTCAACCCTACGGCCAGTCCGGCGTTGTTAATAAGTACATCGATGGCTCTCCATCGTTCAGGTAAACTGGTAATTGCCTGTTCAACTTCAGACAACTTCCTGACATCAAAACATAAGGTTAATACCTCCGTTTTAAATTCCTTCTCCAGTCTCTTTTTCAGATCGTCAAGACGTTCCTTTCTCCGGCCGGTGATGATAAGGTCGTGACCATTCTGCGCAAATCTGATTGCGATCGCTTTTCCAAATCCTGAGGTAGCGCCTGTAACAAGAATTATCTTCTTCATCAAAATAATTTTACTCGTTGTTCATATGATTTTTTCGGGATTCTGCTTCTTATTTTCAATCCATTTCCTTGCATTTACAAATGCTTCTATCCATGGAGTAATTTCGTCATTTTTGCGGTCTGCGGGATAATGAGCCCATTGCCAGGGAAAGACTGAGTCTTCAAGGTGAGGCATAATAGCCAGATGCCGGCCATCGGCCGAAACAATGGATGCTGCATCGAACTGTGAACCGTTTGGATTTCCGGGATAGTCGCTGTACCTGAATTTTGCGGGAATTAAATAGTTGCTTTCGCCGAGTGGAAAATTGAATTTTCCCTCCCCGTGAGCAACCCAGACACCGAGTTTGGAACCGGAAAGCGTATTCAGCATGACCGAATTGTTTTCCCTGATCTCAAGTCCGATAAAGGTACATTCAAATTTATGAGAATCGTTCCAGGTCATTTTCGGTTGCACCGGATGTTCCGGATAAATCAACCCCAGCTCGACAAGCAACTGGCAACCGTTGCAGACACCCAGGCTAAGGCTGTCTTTCCGATGAAAGAAATTATTCAGCGCAACTTTTGCTTTTTCGTTATACCTGAATGCTCCGGCCCAACCTTTTGCCGATCCCAATACATCGGAGTTAGAAAACCCACCGACAAAGGCAATGAAGTTAACATCTTCCAGATTCTCTCTTCCGCTTACCAGGTCGGTCATGTGGATATCTTTCACGTCAAAACCCGCCGTGTAAAGGGCATAGGCCATATCGCGGTCACGGTTTACCCCCTTTTCACGAATTATTGCCGCTTTGATCCCCGTTGTTTCCCTTCGGTTCAAATCAATTCCATAAGCTGAAGCTTTACCTGTAAAATGAGAGGGAAATTTAAATTCCAGCGGTTGTTTCTTATAATTTGAAAAACGATCCAGGGCCAATTTTTCACCGCATTGTTTCCGGTCCAGTAAATAAGAGGTCCTGAACCAGATATCCCGGAGATGATCAATATCGAACCGGTATTTCAGGTCCCCATTCTGGATATTTAAAACCCTGTTTTTAGTTAGTTTCCCAATCACAACTGCATTTTCAGTATTTCTCCATCTTCCCATTCCGGTGTTTTTCATCTGGACTACTACTCCCGGGTTCTCACTGAAAAGAAGTTTTATAATATCGGGTTCCCTGAGCCCGGTCAGATCAACATCGATACCAAGACCGGAATTTGCAAAAGTCATTTCCAACAGGGTGGTAATTAATCCGCCTGCAGAAATATCATGCCCCGCCAGGATCGCTTCCTCTTTGATCATCTGCTGAACCGAATTAAAGGTTTTTAAAAATTGATCCGGATGTTCGATCATAGGGACCTCATTCCCAAGCTGGTTTATGACCTGGGCAAAACTGCTTCCCCCAAGTTTCCGGCTTTCACCCGAAAAATCGATGAAGATGAGCGTTGAATCCGGCTCATCGGCCAGAACGGGACTGATTATTTTTTTTACATCCGGTACCTCTGCGACAGCAGAGATGATCACGGTTCCTGGTGAGCAGACAACCGTTCCGTCCGGATATTTCTGGGTCATCGATAGGGAATCTTTCCCGGTAGGGATATTGATACCCAGGGCAATAACAAAATCACTGATTGCCTTGACGGCGGAATAGAGTCGTGCATCTTCCCCCGGATTTTTACAAGGCCACATCCAGTTGGCGCTTAGCGAAACTCCTTTTAAGCCATGGGTAAGCGGCGCCCAGACGAGGTTTGTAAGCGCTTCCGCAACGGATAAGCGCGATCCTGCTCCGGGATCGATCAACGCCACGGCAGGAGCATGACCCAGTGAAGTGGCTATCCCTTTTTCTCCCTGGTAATCCAGGGCTGTTGCGCCCAGGTTATTCAACGGTAACTGGATTACTCCGCAGGTTTGCTGCATGGCTATTTTCCCGCTGACTGCCCGGTCAACTTTATTCGTCAGCCAGTCTTTACAGGCAACTGCCTCAAGCTGAAGCACTGATTCAAGGTAATCCTTCAACTTCCCGGAATCATACACCAGTGAAGCGTGATCATTGCGGATGGAGATATCGGAGAGGATGGTTTTAGGCGGTTTGCCGAAAAAATCATCTACTTTCAGATCAATCGGTTTCGAGCCGTCGCGGCGATCTTCGAAAACAAACCGGTGGTCTCCGGTCGTTTCACCTGCCACATAGATAGGCGCCCGTTCGCGCCCGGCGATAATCTTTAACAGATCTATATGTTCCCGGTTGATCACAAGTCCCATCCGTTCCTGTGATTCGTTGCTGATGACTTCTTTATCGGAAAGCGTCGGATCGCCGACAGGCAGTGCATCAATGTGTACCACTCCGCCCGTCTCTTCCACCAACTCCGAGATGGAGTTCAGGTGCCCGCCGGCTCCATGATCATGGATGGAGACAATGGGATTTTTATCCGTCTCGGTCATTGCACGGATGGCATTGAAAACACGTTTCTGCATTTCCGGATTGGAGCGCTGTACCGCATTCAGCTCGATGGAATTGCCATATTCTCCGGTAGCTACGGAGGAAACAGCCCCTCCCCCCATGCCGATGCGATAGTTATCGCCCCCCAGAATCACGATTGGCTGGCCGGCTTCCGGCAATGACTTCAGACTATCGTCTGCTTTTGCAAATCCGATTCCTCCGGCCAGCATGATCACTTTATCATATCCATACTTTTTATCCTCTGCGAAGTGTTCAAAAGTGAGTACGGAGCCACAGATCAACGGCTGTCCGAACTTGTTCCCGAAATCGCTTGCTCCGTTGGAAGCCTTGATCAGGATCTCTTCGGGGCTTTTATAAAGCCATTTCCGTGCGGAAAAAGTTTTTTCCCAGGAGCGCCCCTGGTTCAAACGGGGATAAGAGGTCATATAAACTGCGGTCCCGGCCAACGGAATACTTCCTTTTCCTCCGGCCATCCGGTCGCGGATCTCGCCTCCCGATCCGGTAGCAGCTCCGTTGAACGGCTCAACGGTCGTCGGGAAATTATGGGTCTCTGCCTTGAGCGAAATTACCGATTGAATATCCTTGATATAGAAATATGCGGCAATATCCTGCCGGCCGGGAGCAAATTGTTCGATGAGGGGTCCGCAGATAAAAGCGACATTATCTTTATATGCGGATACCAGGAAGCTGGGATTTTCCTTTGCGGTTTTTTTTATCAGGGAAAACAACGATTCCGGCATTTCATGGCCATCGATGATGAAAACACCATTAAATATCTTATGGCGACAGTGCTCGGAATTGACCTGCGAAAATCCGAATACTTCACTATCGGTAAGCGGTCGGCCAAGTTTATTGCTTAATCCGGTAAGATAGGCGATTTCCTCATCGTTGAGTGCAAGTCCCTCTTTCCGGTTATAAGAGATGATATCGGAGATATGAATAACAGGCTCCGGCATTTTCCCGATATGAAATATCTTTTGGTCAAGTTCTTTATATAACTGTTGCAGCATCGGATCAAACTGTTCTTCCTCCGGTCTCTCCCCATCCACCGAAGGGAGCCGGGTAAATTCTTCAATCCGGAGAATGTTTTGAATTCCCATGGTCTGGGTGATCTCAACGGCATTGGTACTCCAGGGGGTGATCATTTCACGCCGCGGACCGAGAAAGGCACCCGGCAAAACAGTTTCGGCGATACATTCCGCATCGCCGAAAAGCCAGGTTAGTTTTTTCAGGTCGTCCTGATTGGGTTTTTCATGACTCTCAACCGCATAATAGCAGGAGGAATTTTTGAAAAAAGTGATCATACTTTATAATAGTTCAATGTTTCCCTGTTGACTCGCCGGCCAATCTGTTTTCAGTTATTCAGGATTAATACGCTGCCTCGCTGTTCCGCTAATTACTTCAGGTTCCGAGAAACCTTTCTGCCTCAATCGCAGCCATGCACCCCGAACCGGCGGCGGTAACTGCCTGCCGGTAATAATGATCCTGAACATCGCCGGCTGCAAAGACCCCTTCAACACTTGTTTTAGCCGATCCGGGAACCGTCCGTATGTAACCCATCTCATCCAGTTTAAGTTGTCCCCGGAAAATATCAGTATTGGGCCTATGACCGATGGCTATAAAGAATCCGGTAATTTCAAGGTCCCGGCTTTCTCCCGTTTTTACATTCCGGATTCGCAAACCATTGACTCCGTTTTCATCACCCAGTATCTCTTCCGGGATACTTTCCCAAAGGATTTCGATATTGGAAGTGTTGAAAACCTTACGCTGCATGACCTTGCAGGCGCGGAGATCGTTCCTCCGGTGTATGAGGTAAACCTTTTTGCACTGTTTGGCCAGGTAGGTCGCCTCTTCAGCGGCAGTATCTCCGCCTCCGACCAGGGCAACATCCTGTCCCCGGTAAAAGAATCCGTCACAGGTGGCACATGCTGAAACTCCCTGTCCGATATATTTCCTTTCCGATTCGAGACCCAACCATTTTGCGGATGCTCCGGTTGCAATGATCACGGTCTCCGCCAGGATCGTTTTTCCGTCATCGGCATTCAGGCGAAAAGGTCTTTTCGAAAAATCTACATCGGTAATAAGCCCGAAACGTATATCTGCTCCAAAACGCCCGGCTTGTCTTTTTAACTGATCCATCATCTCCGTGCCTTGAATTCCATCAGGATATCCCGGGAAATTATCTACTTCGGTAGTGATCGTCAGTTGTCCTCCCGGTTGCATTCCCTGATAGAGGACCGGGTTCAGGTCAGCCCGGCCGGAATAGATGGCAGCGGTATACCCTGCAGGTCCGGAACCGATGATAAGACAGCGTACTTTTTCAAAATCGTTACTCATTATATTGATTGATTTTTTCGTTCGCAAAGGTAGCTAAAAAGAAAGGAAACCCTCGGTCGAGAGTTGTGAAAAGCAATCGAAACGGTTATTTTGCCGGAAGAGCGATCTTACAAATGCTCGAGCATGAATCCAAAAGTTTCAATCGTCACCGTTTCTGTAAAATTCTCTACGGCATTGGTCATCTCATGATCATCGCTCATGATCGCCCCTTTCAGCATAAACACATTATAGTCGAGTTCCTTTCCTCCGTAATAGGTGGCTATAACACATCCTGTAGCGCTTAATCCGCAAAGGAAAAGGGTATTGATCCCTTTTTCCTTAAGGATCTTGTCGAGGTCGGTCTTTTTGAAGCCACTGGGAAAGTTCTTAATGACTTTCGGGTCATCATCGTTAACCGCCACCGATTTGTCGAATTCAAATTCCGTCGTTCCCGGTTTTGGTCCCCATCCCGGGTTTGTATGATATACACGAATGACGGGAATATTACAATACCTGGCAGTCGCGATGGCCCAGTTGATCATTTTGAGGGCCATGTCTTTTTCGTCCGACATGTATTTAAGAAATTCATTCTGTACATCGATGACGACCAACGCCGGTTTCACCGGAGTCTTCACCTTGGCGTCGCCTGTATTTCCCTGGGCAAAGAGGGTTACGGACATAGACACCAGGATAATCAAAGAGAGAAGTTTTTTCATCGCTTTTTTCTGGCAAAGATAATCCCGATCACAAAATAATGGAACATCGAGCCGCTTGAATTTTGATATTTCTTTCTATCTTTGCATCCCAATCTTCAGGTTGGGAATATCGTTCGGGGCGTGGCGCAGTTGGCTAGCGTACTTGCATGGGGTGCAAGGGGTCGGAAGTTCAAGTCTTCTCGCCCCGACAGATCAAAACCAAAGGCTTTGTAAATCAACATTTTACAGAGCCTTTTTTCTTGTAATAGTATTTGTAATAGTATTTATCTTTTCTGTTGCTTTATCTTTAATACAAAGATAAAGCAATGGAAAAGACTACTATAACCCGCCAAGAAATCTGCGGCTGATCTTATCCGAGAGGACAAGACGCTTCCCCTATCGGTTCCCAAAACACTTTCCTATCCTGATGAGCTGGTTGTTGCGGCTCAAAAAAAGCTAATGGAATATAAGTACAACAAGTATCACGATAACGGGATGGTTCGTTACGAGAGAGCTTTTATCATCAGGGTTTCTCGACATAACATCGGACGAGCTTTGAGATTTATGGATACCTTGATTAAACTGATAAGGGCAAGAGGGCATAATTTAGAAACGAAAACCACTTATTCCATTTACATAGATGAGGTTCATTTTGACTTCAAGGTTATGGAAAAAACCCAAAAAGCCAACCAACAAGAGAAATGGGGCTATACTCGATTTGAAAACTGGATTAGGTGGGCGAAAGAGAAGGCTGATTGGTATGATCCATTAGTAAATAAGGCGGATGATTTACTTAATCAAATGAATATTAATAAGCTTTTGGACTTATAAAATAAGTGTTTTTCATAACTTAGCACTCTTTCTACTTGTTTTTCAGACCGATTAAGCGTTTTTCACATTAATCAAAATAAGCATATTTCACATTTAGTACCAGATTTTAATTATATTTCACAAAGAATAAGAATTTTTCATATTTTTGCGGCAAGCTATTTTCACAAGACTTTATGAAAAATAACAGTATTTCACAAGAGATAAGTGTTTTTCAGGGAAGAATCGTTCCTGAGGAAGGCACATTGGTAGGATATGGTGCAATAATTACCGCCTATAAACTTCCAGTACCTATACCGATACAACTTGCGTTGATCAGCAGAAAGCATAGGCAGTACAGATCAGATGGATGGTTGGTTTTTACACCAAGGCACCAGCCTGAGGATACCTTATACTCCCACCTTGTATTTGCATTAAAATATGAAGGGGTTAACTTATTAGCATTTAAGAAGCTATTTGAAAGGTTAAAGTCCAGTATGATCGAAGAATGGATTCGTAATGAGCCGCAAAGTCAGTACAGCAGGAAGATTTGGTTTCTCTATGAATGGCTAATGCAAAAGGAATTAAAGGTTCCTGATTTAGATTCAGGGAATTATGTGCTCCTGTTAGATGATAGCCTACAATATGCAAGCCAGCAAAGCATCAACTCACCTCGTCATCGCATAAAAAACAACCTTACAGGTAATATAAACTTCTGCCCACTGATCAACAAGACTGATAAGCTTGAACGCTACATTACTGAAAACCTTTCGGATAAAACAAACAAGGTCATAAAAGAGGTACACAGGGACGTACTTTTGAGAACTTCAGCATTTCTTTTACTCAAGGACTCGAAGGCTTCTTTCAATATTGAAGGGGAGCATCCAACACAAACGAGGGCATTAAGGTGGGGACAAGCAATTGGTCAGGCAGGGAATAAAACATTAAGTAAAGAAGAATTACTCCGATTGCAACAAATTGTCATTGAAAAGAGCCGATTCATTGAAATGGGATATCGCACTGCTGGTGGCTTTATTGGAGAACACGACCGTACCACTGGCGAGCCCATACCAGAACATATCTCTGCCAGGTGGCAAGATATTGATCAACTTATTAATGGACTGATCGAAGCGAAAAAACAGATGCAAGATGCGTTATTCCAACCTGTACTGGCTTCGGCAAGCATTGCCTTTGGTTTTGTTTTTATTCATCCGTTTGTTGATGGCAATGGTAGGTTGCATCGGTATCTGATTCATCATATTTTGACGAGGATGAAGTTCACACCACAAGGAATCATTTTCCCAGTTTCTGCTGCTATATTAGAACGTAAAGAAGATTACCGTAAAGTACTGCAATCATATTCGCATTCTCTTTTGGAGTTTATCCAATGGAAAAAGACCTCAGATTATAATGTCGAGGTGCTAAATGAAACTATTGATTATTACAGGTATTATGATGCAACCTTACAAGCCGAATTTCTCTTTGATTGCGTTGATTACACAATAAACAAGATCATACCTGAAGAAGTAGCTTATTTACAACATTATGATGCAATGAAGGATTGGCTGGATGATCATTTGCAGATGTCTGACAATATGGTTGCATTATTAATACGGTTTTTATCGCAAAACAACGGAAAACTTTCAAAGCGGGCTTTAGGGAAAGCATTTTCTGATCTGACTGAAGAAGAAGTCGTTGAAATCGAGAACCAATATAAATCCTTTTTTATGGATGAGAAGAACCAGTATTTGCAGTTCGTTCCATTAATGAAGAACTTTTTAGATGATTTGGTAAAAATCGAACAAAGAGGGTGCAATGATAATTCCATTGCAGATTTGGGAACATTGATACAGTACGTTTACCAGTTTTCAAAAAGGGTGGGATATGACTACTTTGAAAACAATGTTCGACAAATGATAGAAAAACAATGGTATTTCCTAAATCTTAACAAATCAAAACCAAAGAAACGCCTGGATGATTGGCATTCGACCATCAGAAACTTTCGCCAAGATTTAACAGATTCTATTGCGATGATCGAAACGATGATATGATCCATCCCGTATAGGATTCATTGTACAATTATTTATGCAAAATAACCGTGACGTTTTGCGGTCACGGTGTGGGAATCCAGTTTGTGTCCTTAATAAGAGGTGTTATTGCTGTGTGGGAAAGTGACCTTATGATTTCGGAAAATGAATTTTCTATTGAAATTTAAGAATTTGCATGTTTTTAATTGTTGGATACCCTTGGTCTGGAGCATTATTTTCTTTAGGAGTTCTTATAACTCTTAAATTTATATCATAAATTAACATTCCTTCAATCTCAGGATTCACAACCCCTAACAAGTATTTATAAGCTGGTTGTAATTCTTTATTATCATTGGTTTTATAACAATCAGGAATATTCTTTATCAATTTGTCTTTTAAAGAACTATTGTTGATAGAACCAAATATTGATGTATTTCCATATTCATCACCATCAATTGTACAACTCTTTTTTAAAAGAGTAATATTCGTTAAACTCACAAATAGCGGATGACGAACACTTATTGCTGAAGCCTCACGCATAAATTCTTGAGACTTTGGATTGTAGTTGATATTGATAAGCATGTCAATCATCCCTCTATTGCTTAAACTTCTCGCAATAAAATTTGCATTATCAGAAATTAAATCAACACAAACTAAGGTAAGAAAGTTCCCGTATTTTGTTCTAAATACATGTAATGTATCGGTAATTGTCATCCCTTCACCACTCAAAGGTGAAACTTCAAAAATTGAAGGTCGAATCTTATAGGAATAATAAACTCCTGAGGGTAAAACTGTGACATTTTTGCAACACCTATTAGTATCATAAAATGTTCCGGCAATTATGATTGCATCATTATCTTTCGAATATTTCTCCAAAGATGATAAAACCTTTTGAAACAAATCATTAGGTAACGACATTGAAACTTCTGGAAATACAATAACATTGATGTTATTTTTCTTAGCCAAATCCAAACACTTTATTATCTTTTCGATATGATTATTCGGATTTTTCACTAATACCAAGCCATTAATTGGATTAATTTCATATTCAAAATTAATTTGAAATTGAGCAAAACGCACAAACCATTGTCTGTTATCTGGCTTATAATCGACAAATTTTATCTTTGGCAACTCAGGGTCAAATTGCGCTTGACCATTAATCACAACGATTAAGAGAACAAAAAATGTCATTATCTTTTTCATATCTATAATATCATTAAGATTTTAATTCTATTTTCAAACTGTTAAATCTAAAGTAAGAGGTTATAAAAGAAATGATAAAATCAAAGCAATAATTTTTCTTCTGACTGGTAACTCGACTACTCTATAATTAATCCTTATCATATTACCCACTCGAAATTATCAAGAGCCATACATCTTGTGCCCAAGGCATTTTTGCTTCAAGTTTCGCTTTTGGGGTTGATACTTTAAGTATTCCAGCCAAAATAAAACTGACAGCCAGCACACCTTGAATGATCCAAATTAGTATATTCATAGTTTCTAATTTTAATTGATTTTTTCAGTCATTGATCTTTATTGTCAATGTGTCTCCGTTGTAGAAACTATAGTCCAGTAAAACAAATCCTCTTTTTGCGCTAAAAATAAATTTGCAAGTATTCTTTTCTCCGTCAAGTTGTGACGATGCTTCAATTGTCCATAAGGTGTCATTTGCCTGCTGCTTTTCGTCTTTAATTACATACGTAGCTTTGACCTTTTTGTCCGCCCAGTTGCCAAAACCAGAGCCAATCATTAAAACCGTACTGTAGCTTTCTCCAACTTTTAAGTTTTTTCTAAAGTCAGGAAACGGAGCTATTTCTGTCAATAAATATTGATTATGTCTTGGTGGATGTAACCAGACTTTTTCTTCATTTTCAATAATTCCTGTTGTATCAACTTTAAACCAGCCAATTGATTTTTGCTTTTGAAATTTCTTTTTTGTCGTTGGTTTAGCGAAATAAGTCCATATGCCTTCCAATTGTTTTTCCGAATGTTTCCACTTTCTTCCTGTAATTGTCAAACTGATGATCTCTTGAGTTGCTTCATTTTCTCGACTTTCAAAATATTTAATGTCAAAATCGAATTTTTTATCAGCAGTATATATCTGCCCAAGAACAAGTTCACTTAAAAATAGAAGTAAAGAAAGCAGTGTTAGTCGGTTCATATAAGTATATTTTCCATTTTCCAATTCGGTGTAAGTTGGTTGTCAATGCAAATAGAATCCGATTGCAATAGGTAAGATAATTAATCCCAACATGGTAAGATATGAATACGGATGTGCAAAATTTACTGTCCACCCCAGACAGATACTGGCAATCCATTTAATTATTTGATTAATTGGATGATCTCATTAACACATTGATCGTTGTTGCCAAAATGTTGTCGTTTTGTAACGATGATTCTTATTGAATCTTGAAACATACCATCGGCTTGAATAAATTCACCCTGATGTTTTTCATAAATCCTAAAACCCTCGTTGTTTTGTAAAAAATCCTCTGCCCAATCCCAATTTGTCAGGATGATCACAAATTTTGGTTTGATTTCCTCAATTTCCTTTGTAAATAATTTCTTGGCTCCTTCAAGTTGACAATTCCATTCTTCGCCGTAAGGGTTTCCACCTGCTGCTGGTGAAATTTTCATCAGGTTTGACCATATAACCCTTTTACACCAGTTTTCATCCTCAATACTGGTGTCATTGTATCTGTTGACTAATTTATACATTACATTAAAGAAGAATTTCCGATAAAGTTTCCGACTTGACCATTTTTTATTGATCCAGTCTAAGGGGCAATATTCTCCTTCATCGGTGTTATTCGACTCATCAATAGCTTCTTCTAAAAGTGAATCTCTCAACTGGTTTACCTTGAACTTTGGTTCCCATCCATTCATCGCCTGCCCATAGATCATAAATTGGATGTTACTTCTATCCTTTGATCCGCAGGATGGAAAAAACAAACTATATTCTTTATCAATGAGGTCTTTATTCTCAGTTTTTTCGATGTTCTTTGCAAATGCCTTGTAATTCTCGACAAACAGCTTATTGTATTGTTCTGAGAAGAGCGAATATGTTTCCATAACAAAGAGATTTAAGGGTTTAGGATATTAATGTATATAAAATAATTCATCATTTATCGAATTCCACAACAATAAATTAGATGGTTTATCTTTCTGGATTATTGGTGATGTCTAATAAAACAAACGATGACGTTCCGTCCACCTTGGCCCTGAATAACTTACCAGACCAATGAACAGATTTCGAATTACAGGAAGGATAAGCAACCTCGGTCATTCTTTTGTTTTTGATCGTTTCCCAGGGAACAGGATCAAAGTTTTGCTGGAATTCCTTGCAGAACCATTTTTCCCTGATGCTAATTCTCCTACCCTTATAGAAATTGTTCCTGATAGGCAGGTGTATATTGAATCTGATTTTGAACCTGATGTATGCGTCAGACAAGATCATATCTTTGGTTTTTCATTTATCGTTTTGTAAACTTAATACCTTCGTCATTATTTGTGAATTTCATTAGTCCAAAACTCCCAGATCATCACCATGGCGAAAGTATCAAGTTCACAATACCTTAAAAGACCTTCAGCCACAAGGTTCCTCTCAGCATCGGACATCTCAGCGAATTGCATCTTTGCGTATGCCATCATTGCAGCTCCGCCTTCTGACAACATAGGATCGGTGATGTACTCTTCCAGTTGTTCATTTGTAGCACTCTCAAATAAAGGTGGAAGAAGTTCATAGGGGTTGGTCACCATCCCATCCTTGATCTCGATCCAGACCTTATCCTTGTAGTTGAAACTGGGAATCGCTGAGGTACCATAAATGGGCTTTGAGTACTTTTTCTGGAGGTACTTACTGCGATTCAGAACGGCTGGCAAGATCGCTTTAATAGAATTGGAACCCCCAGCGTAAGGATCATAGTAAAACCGTTTCACCATATCCAGCAGATCAACCATGGTTCTTGAACCTTCCCATTCATCAGCCTGTCTGCCTGTACTATGAGTAATGGTTTGAATCCATGCACAGAGTTCCTCCTTGTCTGGCACCTCCTTTTTGGAAGCCTCTGTTAGCTGGGTATAGATTATATTCAAAAATGTGTTCTCATGGGCTGCATAACGAAAAATGGTTCCGTCATCTTTCTCCAGTTCCTTCTTCAAAGCCCTTACAAACTCGAAATTTGGGAATCTACCCCGTTCAACATTCAAGTATTGCCCTGCGTGTAGGATATTTCCCTTTTGATCAATAGTATGGTGAGAGAACTGGAAGGCGATCCCCTCAAAGGGTCGCATGTTCTTATGAAACGGGATTGCTACAGCAGTCGTCTCGAAATCAATCATATGGAGGGGAAACTTCCATGATTCCATTTCTCTTCGCAACTCATCGACCCTCAAATCCATGGTTGTATCTCCATCGACAGCCTTCTGAATCTGGATACGCTGGCGTTCAGTGCGGGTCATACCGCTCTTCTTTGGCTTTGAATGCCCGATGTCATCATCAGTCAGGTCGTTCAAAAAGTACTTTTCTCCCTGAATAGCCTGATCTTTCTTCTTGTAGTCCCACAAATCAAGGATAGACGGTTTATCAAAATCTTTATCCGTGAATCCCGCCATAAGCTTCCAGCATTCATGGAAACCGCTCTTGCACCCATCTTTTAGCTCTTCAGGATCACACTTGAACTCGCATTTCATGCATTTTTCGCCCAACGGGGTTTCGAGCTTTTTATCTTTCTTATAATTATCTGATAACAATTTTATGTAATCGATAAAAGGGATTGAAGGAGGTTCGGCACGGTCAGTTCCTTCGTAAATACGCCCTATAAGATCATCAATCTTTACCTTGATTAAAATCTCCTTGCCCACGACAAGTGACGCCAGATCGTATTTATACTTGATTTGCGGGTATCCATACTTATCCCTTACGACAAGAAACTTCTGGTTAAGACCATCAACCGTTGCTCTGGCATTCTTATCAGCCAACATCAGGTAAGAACGCACTTCAAACCTCGGGTAAGCTTTCGTGATGACATATTTCTGGAACGCAACATCGTAGACATACGGTACCCAGTCTGTGTTCAGATTGCCGCTTTTATTCAGGAAATCCATCGAGTCCTTCCCGTCGAAGGATTTTGCCTTGACCTCGATCAAGTCGAGCTTATTCCCGTCTTTTACGATGATGTCGGCGCGTATGAACAGGTTTTCATATCGGAATGCGGCTTGGTAAATAACTGCCTTTTCTCGGAGCAGTAGGAAATTCGTGATGTCCAGCACGCCATCATAGTCCCTTCCTTCAACGAGAGTTCCCCCGCCGTGATATATTCGCGCCAGTTCTTCCACTTGGAACCCGCCTTCGGCAAGTGCTTCCAGAAACGGATCGTCGATCTTCTGGTTTGGATATTCCTGTTTGTTTGTGTAATATAGTTTCGTTTCGCACTCAAGTGCGGTCTTGAAGCGGGATTTTGTTAAATATCTTGGCTTGGGCATAAAGTATATCGGTTATTTCATTGGTTGATTTATTCATTAAAGATAGAACCTTTCAAAATTTTCTTTCGTATTTACTGAGTATTTTTTCAGCATTCTTTAATTACTTATAATTGCGTCTTGTTGCGATTCTCCAGTTTTGGCAATGGGTTCCATTTGATTCGTCAAACTTACATAATAATTGTAATTCTTACACGCACCGCATAAAAATCAGAGACCACAGCCTTACCTTTATAGTGATAACGAGCTCGAAGCTCAATGTTTTACATAATCTATAAAGACATGAAAAA